>Ga0116228_10003258_pt1 | contig 14218 bp, 14 predicted proteins | sample S1TSphfallax_2_FD_89694 | JGI IMG/M metagenome (GOLD analysis project Ga0116228, IMG submission 89694) | Host-associated microbial communities from peat moss isolated from Minnesota, USA - S1T2_Fc - Sphagnum fallax MG | ecosystem: Host-associated > Plants > Peat moss > Unclassified | place... | reverse complement strand
TCTCTCTCTCTCTCTCTCTCTCTCTCTCAATGAGTTTTATGAGTTGGGCTTCATGGGCTTTTTCCCTTCCTTGCCTTTTGGTTTTTCTTGTCATGAAAAGAGAGATTCTTGAATCCCCCTTTGATCATGCACAATCAGAACACAAGTGTGTGACTCATTACCTTTTATGCAGGACGTTGCAAAATATCTTAACTCATGAGCACCTAACAAGTCAATATACGATTTCTTTGGAAATTTAGAATTGATGTAGCAATCAAGAATTTTATGTTATTCTCAAAATATTTTTGGGTTATAATGCATTGTGTGATCATAGGCTCTAAATGGCGTGCTGACTGGAGAGTCTTCGTCAATTGGAGGAAGGGGGTGGTTGTTCATGAAATGAAGGTGTTCAGTGATCTCTAAAGGGGAGGGGAAGTGGGTTTTCTGCACTAAGGCAATGGGGAACTGTTTAGGGTAGATAGGTCGGTGAGCGAACGTTTAAGAACGTCTACTAAATTGAATCCTCTCACATTGTTCCTCTGCTTCTGAAGCTCAAGCCCTGCACCTAACACTTTCAACATCAAAAAAATTACCCAATTCAATAAAGGAATGGAGAAAATTTAAGGTGTTTGGTGTAAGGGGGTTCAATGTTTAATGATGGATGAATTAAAACAGATTAAGATTTTGAGCTTAAAAAGTTTTATCATTGCATTTTTGCCATTGGAATACAAAGAAGATTTGTAAATCCATAGTTGGCACACCCATCAGATTTTTAATCACTTAAAACGGACTAGAAATGAGGAAGATATGGGGCTGGAACTAGAGAGGGATCTAGAGCTATTTTGTTGAAAACAAATTGAAACAAACTATCACTGATCCTCTTCCTCCGTTTTCAGCTTTGCTCCTTTATTTCTGATGCTCAAAAAACATTTGTAGGCCTCCGTTTTGCATGTCCAATGACACAAAGATCACTCAATTTGGTTAAGGAATGAGCAAATATTAAAAGAATGTCATATGATAAGCACATGTTTGATGACGAGCAATCTTACCCTAGGTGAAGGACACGATCAAGAGGGTTTGCACAGGTCACAATATAATGTTTAAGGGGGGCAACTTGGCATTCTGCACTAATGCTAATTAGGCACTAGTTGATGAAGGCTAATTAGGCACTAGCTGATGAATTAGGCACTTATTTTGGCTAATTCATTGTTTGATTTACTTATCTCTGTGTCCACATAACAGGATGCTCAGAGTCAGCCTCCTTTGATCCTTTATCAATATTTAACACATTCAAGGTGCAATGCTAAATCCTCTCACATCCTCACCCATAAACCTGGAAAAATGCATTGAATAAAAGTGATAGACCATTTATGTCTTATGATGTGCATGAATGATTATAAATAAAGTGACTAACTGATTGCGAGCAGTCATTTCTTTGACTGGGATCATTGCATTGCATTGCATGGCAAACATGGGGTATATTTACCAACCCAAAGCAATTATACACTATTTGCCCACGATGTTTCATCCCATCCAAAACAAAACATAATGGAAAGCCAAAAGCAGTTTTACACTAATTGTGCACAATAATAGTTTAAAACAAAGAAGACATGAAGAAGAAGAAGAAAAAAGCAGCTCCCAAGCAACAAATGCATAAAAAATGATGAATAGCTTTTTTGGCTACTCATCAGCTGTTGTTTAAAGGCAGCTTGCAGCCTACAGCGTATGGTGATCTCTTAGGAACGTGTCATGCTTGTGTTCCAGACACTAAAAAAGCTCATTGTTGTTTTGCTATTTTGGGTATACCGAATTATATTTATTGCAAGCAGATTTGAAACTTCAGCAATGAACGAAGGAACACCCAAGAATCATAATAAGTTACTCAACGAACACCCAGGAATCATAATAAGTTACTCAAAGATTGCACTTTCATTGTCTATGATTGCCAATGACCCAGTCACTGGGCCAAGTGAGTAGTAGTGAGTGAGCTTGGTGTATGTTGAACATCAACACAGCTTCTAGAGCTTTTGACAACTGCAGCCTCTTGTTTGCTTGCTCATGATCAGCTAATAAGTGATGAGACCCAAATGCAGACAACACACATGTTTTATGTATTTTGCCACTCTTGTTCACTCCTGGATCACTCGGTTCTAGTGTTTTTTTCCAAAGGAATTTTGTGAAGGAGCTAAAATATGAGTGCTTTTTTGGCAAAATTTTGCCAGTTACAAAAAAGACTGCTAGGGTCTGGGGTGACAGATTATGCCACCCATTGAGTCACAGGGATGATCTGGATGCAGAATGTAACCCTAGGGGTGTGTGTGTTCCTTGACATACGGGACTATAGGTAGGTATGAAATTGTTAGTAGGGCAGCTGCCATAAGTAGGTAGCAAATGTCAGAATTGGCTGCCACTGCCGATTCTGCCATTCAGATGCGTAAATTCCTTCAGAATAACCAGGTTTAGGTTTAGTCATTTATGTAATAATAATGATAATAATTCATAAGCTAAGGATTGCTCACTAGAAATTATCTGGGAATTCCAATTCTGCTCTTCTCCTCTTCAGTTGGGCACCACGGGATCATTTTGTATGGAAATGTATGGTGGGTGATGATGGTTTTGTTAACTAGCCATTGGAATTGACTCCATCGGAAGTGAACCAGCACCCACCAGTGCACCATGCAAGATGGATGTTCTTTTGTGTGGACGGGAATCCCTTTTCCACCGTATTCCTGTCCTGTAGCTAACCACAAGTGGTTAGCTATGTACCAACCATCCACATGCATCTAACTCCCTTAGTGGCCAGCAAGTGAGGTACCTACTTATTAACATCAAAGCTCATAACAAAGAGCACATCTATGTTCACAAGATGGAGAGATACAAATAAACTAAACATCTACTATACCCATATGCAAGAGTTTATTTCTCCTTACAGTGCTAACTTGTGTACTTAGCATTTATCTATAGCCATGTAATTGGCAATGGCATTTAGCAAGTGGTGATTAAAGAATATATTTGGGGTTAATATATGGGTGTGCTTATTGTAAAAATATGTTAATGTCATCCATGTAGATTTGATGTCAAATTATTAGGTTCTCAAAGGTCATATACTACTTATAGTCATTTATGAACAAACATTTCAACCATCATGTTGTTGTTGGTTAAGAAGTTTTTTTTATTTCAACTTTTATTTGAGTTCCACACTACCAACAATGATCAACCCTTGTGTTTTTCTTATGTTTTCATATGGTTTTTAATGATTCATCATTATTTATGTCAATGTCAAATTCAATTTAAATTAATATGCATTTCATGGAGATGAAAAGACACATGTTAATTTGTTTTTTCGTATCCATGTTGGTGGATAGGGAATTACGTAGCTAAATACACCTAAGCTAAATTATCAATGTTGTGTGGGAAGATGTAATAAGAAAAATACCTATGTCGTAATTTCTCAAGATGAAGCAATTCATTTTCAACTTTTTACACCCATCCTTCAAGTAAAATAAGAAGCAAAAAAAGGGACAAAAACTTAACAAAGACATTTTTTCTTCTACTTTAAAAAAAAAAGAAATTTTTTCTAATAATTTTAAGCCTAAATTTTCATGTTTCTATTGCTAAAAAATGAGGCATGTCATTGCAAAACACAAAAAGAAAATAATAGCTAATAAGAAGTCCCAAGTTAATATTGGGAGTTCCAACGAAATAAGTCATACTCAATTACTCATTGTATTTTTGAATATAGAATCCAACTTTAATGAAACTTGATATTTGAATTATAGTGCATCAAATGACATGAAACCTCACAAAGAATGGTTTATGACTATAAAACATTTAATTATCCCTTGCTTGTATGTTTGGGAAATGATAGTACCCAACAAGTCGTATGGCATGGAAATGTAAGAAATCTTTTTGACTTCAATTGTTAAGAACTAGGTGGAAAATGTGCTCCATGTTCTAACCTCCAAGACTTAAAAAGAACTTTTTTCATCGAAAAGTCAATTCAAGTTGGTACTACTTTTGAGCTTAGTAAAAACAAGTGCGCCATAAAAAGGAATTATCATTCACATATAGTGACATGTCTCAAGGGAGGTAACATCATCCCAATTGGAATAAGTACTTCAATATAAAGAAATTAGTTTTTATACTTTGACAAATCCAAAAGATATTACCTTGCTTTGATATCAAAGCTAGGTCATTTAAATCTTCAAGCTATTAAGGACATGCAAAGTAGGACCTTGGTAATATAGTCTTAATTAATGGAACCTTGAAATTAAATATGCCTTTATGTCAAAGTTGTTTTTACAAGCTAACACCATTGACAAGCTTTCCTATAAGTGGCAAAACTCAGGCTATAAATTTTTTTTTTAAACTTGCCCTTTGCATTTGAAAATTAGAATTTGTAAACTCAAACAATTTTATAAAATGATAGATTAAGGTCTGAATATGTCAATAGGAAAAGGGTAGTTATTCTTCTTGAACTACACAACCAATGCTTCACTATTTCCTAGCTTATTATCTTCTAGTTGCATTTGGTGAAACTAATTCAACATCCTAACATTTAGTCATTCAAAAGTTGCAACACATTGATTAAGCTAATACTCTACACATTTTGTTTTCACAAGTCTTTAATAACCCATTCAACGTTTGATTTAAACAATAATCAATTGGGGGGGGGGGACTTCTAAAGGAAGTCAAAATGGCAAAGGAAGATGAAGCACTAAAGGGAGAGGATGAAAAGTACTTCAAAACATCATAGAAGTAGTTGGAAATTTTGATCTTGTGTGTGATGTTTATGGCAAGGAGGGTTGCATAGCACACAACTACCATTACCATAAGACAATTCCATCAAGAGGAATGTTTAGAAACATAGTTGAAGAGAATCAAAAAAAAAAGATGAGGGAGTTGTTGAAGTAGAAGATATTTAGAAGCAATAATTAATGTGCATTGTAATTATAGTTGGTATGTCAATTTTACAACATCCCAACACATAATATGAAGTAAGTCAAACCTAGATTTTATATTAGGAAGAACAATAGGCAAGAAATTAGTTGAAATTATTGGAGGAAAAAATCATGATTAGAGGGATAAATATGACAAATGTTTTGTATGTGTCATTTTTTAAGTTCTAATATTTGTGAAATCATTGATCAATAAAATAAATATTCTATTTTTTTAATGGAAAATGTTGGGTGTTCCATAATATCTATAATAAGAAGATTGTAGGTGTGGGGTATAGAGACAAAAACAATGGGCTTTTTACATATAAACATAAAAATATGCAAACTTAATGACCCCTAAAATCATGGCATTAGAAATATGGTCATATAGACACCCAAGAGTTTTAACCACTTGTTAAGAAAAGACAAAGTGATACAAATGTTTGTGTTTAATTCAAAGCAAATTGTATGTGATGAATATTTCACAAGGAAGCAACATAAAAAGTGAAAAACTAAAAAAACATTCATTTTAGTTAGTTCATTTTGATATAGTAGGACCCATGCCAAAAACATCACTTATACACGATTCTAAATAGTTTATTGTATTTATGAACAATTTCTCTCCCAAAAATTGGGTGTATTTTTAAAAGTGAAACCTTTGCCATGTTCAAAGAAATGAAAGGAGGGAAAGAAGATAATCAAATTTTTGAAGACATATAAGGGGAGGGGCAAGTTCTTATTTAAGGAATTCAATTATTTCTATGAAGTTAATAAAACAAGTGGCAATAAAAACAAGCTTGCATTAACACCAAAATAAAACTTATAATAACAAAAAAAAAGAATTGAAAAAAACAAGGAATATGGTGGTGGAGAACAAGGCATACCTAACGATTTATGGTTAGAAACAATTAACATAACCAAATATTTTGTCAACAAGGGAGTAATGCAAGTCAACAAGGGTGTCATGCACTGGAATAAAAATACATGAAAAATAAACTTCAAGTTATCCATCTCAAAACATTTGGTTGTTTTGTTTATATTCATGTACCCAAAGAATATAGAAACAAATTAAAGAATAAGACATGCAAATGTTTGTTTATTGGTTACAATGATAGAAGGAATGTGTATAGACTATTTGAATTTAAGAAGAAAACCATAATGTTGAGTAAAGATGTAATGTTTGATGAAACAAAGATTACCTACCTATCTATTACCAACCTCAATGTTATCTATCATTCACCTACCTACAACCTACCCACCTATGACCTATCAACTTACCTAATGATTATTAGCCTCATTTACCTACCTATCACCAACCTACTTACCTATAGACCCATCTACCTACATATTACCTACCTATTCACCTATAGGTTAAATTTTTGGTTATTTTAAGTTGTTCCATTTTATGTTCTTTTAAGCTATTTAACCTTAAGTTATTTTAATCTATTCTACTTTAGGCTATTTTCAATTATTTTTAATTACTCCACCTTAACTATAAATAAATTTTTACCCTATATTATTCTAAGATATTTTAAGTTCCACCCTATGTTATTATTGATTATTTTACCATAAATTATTCTAAGGTATTCCACCATAGGTTATTATCGATTATTTTATTTTTAGGTTATTCTCAACTATTTTAGGTTATTCCTTTTTAAATTATTCAAAGGCATTTACCCTAAGCTATTATTGGCTATATTATAACATTAATATATATATATCTTTTGCAATTTTTCTTACCCAACTAAAGGTGTCATGACTAAGAAAATTGCATATAACATTTTTAATTACATACAACATTTTTAGTTACACAAGACAATTGCAAAAGATGGTTCTTTTATATAATGTAAGTTCTTTCACCTTAAGTTTTTTTTTTAATTTTAATTTCAAGCTATTTCACCTTATGATATTTTTGGTTATTTTAGGTTATGTAACTTTAAGTTCGGGCACAACTTAAACTATAATAACTTATAATAACCTAAAATAACTTAGGGTGGAATAGGTTAGAATAAGTTCCAATAATAAGCTAAGGTAGATAGCCTAAAATAGATTATAATGGATTACCTAAAATAATATAAAATAACATATGGTCGAATATTTTATAATAAAAAATACCCTAAAATAACTTTAAATGGCATAAGGTGGAATAGCCTAAAATAACCCAAAATGACATAGGGCACAATAACTTAAGGTGGAATAGTTGAAAATAGGTAAAAATAATTTCTAGTAGATAACTTAAAATATTTTAGAGTAAAATAACCTATAATAGCAAAGGGTAGAATAACTTAGGGTATTTAAAACAACATAAAAATAAACTTATTTATTATAATGAATTATTTCAATTAGTAATGAATTATAATGATTACATTGTGACCTTATAATGACATAACTTTAAGCAAAGTGAAATGATTGAGATGAAGTGAACTAATTTCATTTTTTAAAGTTTCATAATTATTTAAGTTAATGAACTACATTCCATTTTTGAACTAGTGTTAAGTTGAAACAAAGCCACAAATCTTCAATGATGTACGGAGAATGACATATGGTTTAACATTATCAAATAGGAAATCAATTCAATTGAGAAGAATAGAACTTGGGAGTATGTTGATCTACCAAAAGGAAAGAAACCAATTTCAACAAAATGAATATTTAATGTTAAACCCAATTCAAACAAAAGACGTATTTAATGATTGAATATCAATTGTCAATATCTATGACCTAATCAACGTCACACCAACTTAATATGGTGTTTGGTGATTTGTTGAATTATTTTCATTAGCTCACCATACTTTAATCCAAAACCTTTTGGAGTTTGGAAATATCAACATATTCATTTGATAGCTAACCAATGCCCATTTCCAAGATTGGACACAAATTGAGAAACATGATTCATAGGATATGCAAGATCAAGACGCGTGCATATCATGATGTACATTAAGCTTTTGATTACACTTAAATAAGGAATTGTTGCCATCTAACATCCTTTTCAACAATATTTTCAAAAGTCATGTCTTTGAAAAGTTTTCCCATTTTCATGGGTGTGGAAACATGCTTGCATAAAGACATGTTCAAATTTTTAAGCACATTATTTGCGTGCTTTTCTTGAAACAAAAATATCCCCACATTCTTATAGTGACGATAAACAAGTTTGTGTACCAAGACAATATCCAAGTGGACCATTATTGGTCAAGCCAAATTCTTTTGATAATTCACCTTTGTTGTAATAAGAAATGATAAATTATTTCTAGCAAGTATACAATCATCCACATATAAACCTACAAGCCTAAAATGATAGAGAAATTTTCATCGCATTTAATGTAGACATTAAAGTTAGGTGGATTTTTCAAAAAATTGAAAGCAAGGAGACATTTTCATCAATTTATTTTTACCATGCATATGAAATTTGTTTAAATCCATGAATTATTTTAATGAACTTATAAACTTTGTTTTTATTGCCAACCTTGACGTAACCTTCTAGTTGGTTGATATCAATTTTCTCTTGCAAGTACCCATCTAGGAAAGTCATTTTGACATCCATTTAATGAAGGTCAAGACTTAAATTTTGCCACCAAAGAAAAAATCACTTGTAATAAATCTTTTTTATTAGCGGAGAAAACAAATATTGGTAATCTATTTTTTCAACTTGTAAAAAGCCATGAGCCACCGATCTTACCTTGAATCACACAGTTCGACCATCAACATTGTATGTTTTCTTTAAAACCATTTGCAATTGATTGTGGACCAATTTGAAAAAAGATCCACTAAAGTCCAAATTTTTCACTAAATAATCATATCCTAAATTGAAATCTTGTTGCCATTTATTAGCTTGAAGACTTGACAAGGCCTCTTAAATTGCATATGATTCATCCAATTGTGCCAAAATAATAAAGGCATTGTTCATATATTCTTTTAACTTCAAGGATGGTTTTTTTGTTTGAATTGACCTTTTAAACCTTATGTTGAACTTCTTTAACAATCTCTTTGGCATTTGAATAATGGTTTTGGTAATGTCCTCTAATGCAAACTTGGAAGGAGTTAAATAACCCTCAAACATTTGGACTTTAAGTTCAATCTATTGATCAAAGATATGATTGTTTTGAATATACATTTTATCATGATTAATGAAGTCAATATATTCATATTCTATGTCTTGTGTATTTGGGTGGTCAATTACCAAATTTGGTTATTTGCTTTCAATTCATGTTATTGAATTATTTCCTTCTATAACATAATCAAATGTTGTTTCATAAAAAACATCACTATTTAGAAAACTTGTTTTTGCCCTTTGTTATAAACTTTGTAAGCACCATCTTATTCCCCGTACCCAACCATTATACAAGGAAAAAAATTATATTCAAGTTTTAACTTTCATTAGGCACATGTACATGGGTAGGAAACTAAAAAAACCTGAAGGTTGTTTAGGTCAGGTCTTTGACTATACCAAACTATAAAAGGAGTAGTATTGGGTATAAAAGACATCAATTTTTTAAATTTATTTTTAAATGTAAGAGCTACACCTTTTGGCCAAAATGTTTTGGGAAGTTGTGCTAATTTGAACATGCATCTTGCACTCTCAACAAGAGTTTGGTTTTTCCATTTTGATATTCCATTCTATTGAAGAATATATGTGGTGGTTGGTTGACATAGAATTCCAAATTCTTCACAAAAGTCATTGAATTCATGGGAAATGTACCTCGCCCCACACCAACATAATGAATAACTTTGAGATTATTTATAGTTTGATCTTCAACAATCACCTTATATATCTTAAAATTTTCAAAATACTTCACTTTTGTGTTTAGAAGACAATCATGGTGTAGTGGGACATGTCATCTATAAAAAAAAGGTGAAATATTTAGAACCTTTCAATGATTAGGCATGCATGATCTTTACAATAGTATCAACCATTGTCATTTCAATATCATGTTGACAATAAAGTTCATAACATAAAACACATGCATTCCAAAATGGAGATATAAAAACAAATTAAACTTTTACAATATTTATGAGCAAGAATTGATTTCCCTTTGTGCGCTAACTTGAATACTTACCATTTATTTACAATCACACAACTAGTAATAATGTTTAAAAACATTTCGAGAGAATGCAACATTTGACAATAAGAGTATATGTTTAGTGTTTAAAGACAGAATATGAGTGCATTTGTGTCAACATTACTTACCAACTTACATAATAACCATTTATATTTCCTATCTACTTACCTATGATATTTATTCACTTATTTACGTATATGTAGTCATTGAGATAATGCCACAAGAAATAAGGATTCACATGATAGGTTTTTAGGGTTTCAATGAACCACAATTGATGGAATATGATGCATTAGTGAGTGTTTGGTAACGTAATCCTCATTAACATTGCAATTTATATTTAAAGCTAAAGATTCAATCTTGTACAATTCAATGAACTTAGAACCAAAGATATTGTATCAAACAATCAATCTTAAACTTTTAACCCATCGATAGTGAAAACCTAGAAAGCCATTTTACCAAGTCCAAAATTTGCTTCAAGTGATACACTATGACACCTTGATCTTGTAGACTCCATAAAATATTAGTTTTGTTTCCAGCATTTTACAAAAGAATATTTTGTTTTATATGAACCTTTCTATTTCCTAGTCCTTTTTGAGAAGGTGGCAAGCAACAATATTGTTAAGCTACAAAATTTTAAGGGTTAGAAACCCCCCACAAATGAGTTGACATGAAACAAAGGGGCGCTACCACAAGAGGCTATGTTTAGAAATAATATTTTTATGAAATATTATAAAAAGATGCAATGCCCCTTTGGAAAGAGGGGGAAAAAAAAGGGAGAAAACCCCACCCCACCCCAGGAACAACTCCTTGGAAAAAGAAGAAAGAAAAGACCTCAACCAATACCCTTAGAAACATCCAAACCTTCCCCCTCCCATGTCCAAAAACTCCCCCCTCAACCTTCTCCCTTGCCCTTTGGAATTAGTTTCAACCCCTTTGGAAAAGAGAAGAAATTAACTACCCAACCCTCTCCCTCCCCTCTCCCTAATTTTCACCTATAACTTTATGTTGTCCACTTCATCCCATCCCTTGGAATTCCTTGAAAGTAGGAAGTGATTGATGTACCTCCTACTTCCTTCATGTTAAGAAGAGATAGGAAAATGAACACACAATACTTAAATGTAACATCTTTACATAGCCTTTTGATCTTTTGCAATGCAGATTACTCCGGTCCTTTGATTGCCCATATTCTCAAGAATATACTTTTAGTTATGTTTTATTGCATGTAATGTAGATTTCCCCTTGTTCAAAACTACGTAATTACATAATTCCAAAAAGTCCACATACTACACAACATAAAAACATTATTGTATCAAGTGTTTACATTGGGATTGTTGCACACCAACTCTTTCTTTGTGTCTACCTACCCAACTCGTGTTGATTGTGAACTCCCATTTGAGTGAAGAGCGCTAATAGGTAGAGAAAGCATGGAACCATCCAACCAAAAACATTCATGTTCCACAATTTTACAATGGGTTTTGTTGCTATTTTATATCCAACCCTAACAAAGGCAATTTCATTATCAACTTTGTTATGCTCTAAGCCTAATGTTTTTGTCACATAAAGACTCGCTACTAGATGATTTGAGAATCGTGAAACAGCAGCACACAATGTGTTTCTGTTGGGGATCAGTTGTAGCCTAAACCCATAATTCTTCTTGAAGCAATTTGATCGTAAAACCATGTTGTGAGCCATGTTGTGGGTGGGTTACAAGAACATGGCTCACAAGAAGAAAGTGGTCGGGTGTTGTTCAATTTTGTTGTTGTGTTTGATTGTGAGAGAGCTCTATTGAAGTAGATCTTGAACCCCAGACACTGCAAAGGATTTAGTAATTTGTTCAAGCCTCTACAAGCCGGTTTGGTTCGTTGGTCAATTGCAACACCACTTTTCTTGACTCTGCATCATCCTCATGAACTTGTACTTTTTTGTAAGTGTACCAATGGGCAACAACAAGGTAGATGCAGAAATTGATTGCACTCAAGGCAGCAAGTGTCCAATAGTATTTGTCCACACGGCACTTATTGATGTTGTTGACAATCCAGCTTTGATGATGACCTGATCCAGATTGACTGCCGCTTGCACTGGTAACAATGTCAACAATGGCAGTGCACAAGAAATGGGCAATTCCAGTGTTTGATGCAAATAAAGCTGAGCCTATGCTGTGCATGCCATCAGGAGCTTGATCATAGAAAAACTCAAGCAAACCCAAGTAGGAAAACACTTGAGCAAGTCCAAGAATGCTGTACTGTGGAGTGAGCCAGAAAATAGACATAGGTACTGGTGCAGTTTGGTTGTTCTGCAACCCATGAATTTTGATCAGCTGCAATCGCTTCCTCTCGACAATGGCAGCTACTATCATGGCAATGATAGAGATCACCAGTCCTACACCAATCCGCTGTAGCATTGAAATTCCTCTTTCATTGCCTGTGAACCGACGAGCAAGTGGGACGAAGCAGAATTGATATACAAGTATCATAAGAAGAGCAGTGATGTTGGCTACTAGATCCATACTTGCAGCAGAGATTTTGAAATGAGGACCCATTGACAAGTCCATTGTTTTTCCTGTCGACACAAAGAAACTGGATGACTGGGAAACCACAACCAAAAACATGAGAGTGAATACCCAGATCGGCATCACTCTGACAAGTAGCTTCACTTCCTCCACTTGTGTTACAGTGCAAAGACGCCATGGACTAGACTTGCTGGTGCTGACATTTGACAATGTACTACTACCACTTCTTCTCTCAATGTCTGGTGATACTTTTGTGGAGTAATCTGGTTGTTGATCCTCTTCTTTCCAGTTGCGTGGAGTGGCTGCCTTGTCAAGAAACCTGCATTCAAAGTTGGAATCACCCCCAAGTTCTGACACTTTCAGAATTGAACTGATTGACCACTGCTTTGAGAATTCATGACTGTGTAAACAAACACACCAAGCAAAGGTTTGAGAAGAAGAAAACAAGTTACCAAAATGCAAGGTAGCCCACAAGAAAACACATCAACCCAATATTTATGAAAGAAGTTGCAACAATCTTTTTTACCTTAAGGAATCAGTGTGGAGAAGGTGTCTCCTCTTCAGATTCTTCTTGGTCTGCTTCTGCATATCTGTCTCATGAAGCAGTGATGGATCAGTGGGTACTGCCACTCTGAAATTGAGAACTGCAGCAGTCAGAACTTGGGCTACTTGTGTAAGAGGGCTTCCTTGGAGCACACGCTGGAGTCTGTACCAAGGAGTTCCAGAAAGGAAGACGAGAATGGCAATTGCAAGACCAGCAGTGGGAATTCCATAACCCAACCCAAAGCTCACATGATCTTCCACGTAAACAAGGAATGTGAGTGCAATTGTGCTGCCTCCGATGATCGGGAACCACCAGTAATTGAAGAAGGATCGCTTTGAGGGCCTCTCAATCTTGTCATCCTCATCAAACTGGTCACCTCCAAGTGCTGAAAGACAGGGTTTCACCGCCCCCACTCCAACAGATACCAGATAGAGGGCAAAATAGAAGAACCCAATCTGTGTTTGGGTTGCTGAAAGAAATTGACAATTCTCTGAAGAAGCACAAGCAGGCTGTTGTGGTGGCTTCATTGAAGGAAGACTGACTGCCAATGTCAAGAAGAGAAGTCCCTGAATTGCACCAAAAAAATTCCATACAAAAGTCATAGGTAGTGTGATCATGCTCCTCCTAGTACCACCAAACATGTATCTAAAGAAGAAATCTTTGAGAGGTTTTTCTTTTCCCAGAGGTGTAAAGAACATGTACCAGAAAGTAAATGCAGAGCCCAATTATGATCATTCGGTATTTGCCAGTATACACATCCGCAAGGAACCCACCAAGCAAAGGCAGAATCCATGACACACCTGTTGAATTCCAGTATTTATATGAGGCAGCTTGTTGCAAGAATTGCGTGAGGTGGTGGCTACCTGTGTTATGTGTTCCTCTAGAACTTAGCAAATTCACACAGTTTTCCTTCTTTTGTGTGCAAAGAACATGTGGGTGGTGGTTTGATCATTTCTGATTTTTCGTTTTCTGTGCAAGCTCGTGCTTTTACTCCTCAAATAAGAACTACTACCTTACCTAACTGATGATAGAATTGATCATCCATCAGAGCAGACCTGAAGAAAGAGTGACAAGCTTGAATGTGAATTTAGTTATGCATAACATGCATTTTCTGCCTGCTTAATTTCCTTCTCATATCACTTGGTTAATTTTGTTGGAAGCTGTAATTTCATTGCCTGTTAAACACTTACATTTT
>Ga0116228_10003256_pt1 | contig 14221 bp, 6 predicted proteins | sample S1TSphfallax_2_FD_89694 | JGI IMG/M metagenome (GOLD analysis project Ga0116228, IMG submission 89694) | Host-associated microbial communities from peat moss isolated from Minnesota, USA - S1T2_Fc - Sphagnum fallax MG | ecosystem: Host-associated > Plants > Peat moss > Unclassified | place: USA... | reverse complement strand
TGGAAAGGAAAAATCAGTTGAGGACGTGGTAAAACTTGGGCCAAAGGCACGAGCCACACTAGTAATATATATTAATTTATAGTGTTGTTTATAGTTCTAGCTTTTGAAGAGTACTTCAGGCCACTTGTGAGAGGTCCCGATCTCAAATTTTAAAAATCATTTTTGGTTTCAAGAATGTTTTATAATAAAATACATAAATTTGATCAAACCTTATGTTATGGTGGAAGCTATTTTTGCAAAGAATTTTGATTGAACCTCAGGTACAAGTTCTGGACTCAATTCTTCTCATTCCTAAACTATTTTATTCTTTAAAAAAGTCCAAAGTTGAAACCACATCCAGTTCTCCCTACCTACACCAAAAGTGCTTTACTTGTCACACATTGTTCTTTTCTTATCCCTCCTCCTCATCCCCAAACCCTAGTCAAAACCTAACCTAGCTTAGCTAGTAGGCTAGGTTAACCTATCTAACCTATATATATTTTATTAGTTGGACTTTAGTTAATAAATTAGTTAGCTAACCTGTTAGGTAAGTCAAGGCTACCTATTATTACCTACTTACCTATTATTTTCATATGTAATAAGTAGGTAGCTAGGTAGACTTAATTAGCCTATTACTAAACTATGTTAGGCTACTAAGCCCTAGGATTTCTTCTTGTGTATGCTAATGAATATAAGGAATTTATCTATGTGCATTGGTCCAAATGATTTGCCTTTGCACACTTGAACTACAAACTTCTCTGCATCCTTTAGGGTAGGTTCAAACTAACAAACTATAAACTTCCCTAATTAATTCTGGAGCTCCATATCAAAATGCATGCACTTATGTGATTCATGCCTATCCATCATCATATATGCATAGATGTAATATTCCAAATGTCATTTACATGATGTTGGGTCAAGTTGGAGCAAAAAAAATTATGCCTAAATCCTATATGAAAGAATAGTCTTTTCCTTATAAAAATAATTATGTTGGGGGTAGGTATGCGATAAAATGAATCACTACAAAGTGTAACCTCTCTTGGACAACACATTTGTAGATTTTCAACTCAATTTATGATTCAATATTTATCATGTAACCTACATATTGTGATATAATATACATTCAAGAATGACATATAATATTATAGATCACTTTTATCAACATTTGAAGGTGAAAACAAAATAACAATTATAACCATTCATGAGGTCCTAAGTAAATTGAATAAGAATTATCAATATTGATCCAAACTTGTTTGGGAAATTTGCATATTATTTGAAATTAAATTATTATTACACTTTACATGGGTTGGGATCGTCATTTGGATTCATCTAAAATTAAAATGTAAAAATAAACTACAAAAATAAATTGTAAAACTCAAATATGTAATTCAAATTTAAAAAATGTGCAATGGTTGCATGCCATGTCACTTTCCAATGTCAAGTCCTCCTTACTCATGCGCTTTTGGTTTTGGAGTTATATCATAAAAAACTTTCAATTTCACTTGGGAAATTTGGAATTATGATGGGAGCCTTTGTGGTATCTATTTTAACCTATACAACTATTGTTGGACCTTAAATTGCACCTTCAACTTTTATTGATATGTTATGTTATGTTATGTTGTGGTGCATCATTTGAACTTTGTAACTATACATGAAACCTTTAAACTCATTTTAACCTTTTACAACTCAATAAATTTGGTGGTTTGTGGCCATTCATTTCAACATTATAGTTATGAATGCAACCTTCAAAGTCATCCTAACCTTATGTAGCTCTATTTTGGTGGTCTATGGTGATTCATTTGATTATGGAGCCAATGAACCAACCTTGTGATGCATTTTAATCCTTTGTTGGGTGTCCTTTGTAAATTGGATTAGGTTTGAGAATGATTATTGTTGTGTTATGTTCATTTTTTGATGGGATGGCGGCCACCTAGGCTATGGAGATTTAGATGGAATGAACACAACAATTTGAATCCATTGATTTACATAAAGCAAAGCCTATCCAAAATGAAAAAGTTTAATGGCAAATTGTGGAATCTCTCCATCTTAACACCATGGCTATTTCATATTATGTGCATTTTGCAACTTATAAAATATGACTTAGTAGTTTATTCTTGTTAAATTGTGCGGAAGCAAGTCTATATAACCAACTACAAAATGGCTTGATTATACCCTCATTTTATTTTTGTGAAAGAAGCGTTGAAAGATTACTTACATGACATTTTAAAAGAGCCAAAGGTGGGAAAGTTAAATGAAGAAGTGTTCAACAAGGCATGTTGTGTGCTACATGATTAATGCCCAACACAATCAAAATTAACAAAGTCATGCACACATGAAAACATGCACACAATTAAAGTTAATGATGGTCGTTTTGTGATTTTGTTGTTTGTTTTGAACTCATATTCCTATGGTTTGTAGCAAAGTATTTTTTAAACACAAAATATGAAACTCTAAAGCCAAATCATGTGGATAAACCCACTAAACATGAAAAAGCCATAACCCTATTCACATTAAAATGGGTTCTAACAACTAATAACAAACTACAAAAAATGAATGTCTTATATTGAATACTTAACAAGCAACATTACAATATGACCAAGTGTTGGAACACTTAATGGATATAGATGGGCATGCCATAAAAAATATTATGAAGAAACATAGAACTTTGATTGATGGTGTACCTATAGCTTAAAAAGGGTTTGGGCCTATAAAGGTTAATTTTGAATTAAATCCCTATTATCACATAGGTAGGTTGCACAATTAAGGTTCCACGCAACACCTACAGATGATACAAATCATTTGAAGAATACAAGAAATGAAACTTACATATTTTTAAGTTAGGATCACCCACACACCTAAAACTTGGTCCTTATGTGAGTTGCACCGTTTGGGAAGTTCATCACATGTCCTTAAACACTTTGTTTTATGGGGATCACTCACTAAAAAAGTGTGTTTTCTCTTGTGAACACTTTCATAATTGAAAGTACACATAAATTTATTACATCATATGTTTGTTACACAAAATGTTTATTCCAATGCTTAACACATAATAACAACATGAAACTATGCAAGGGAAAATATGAGCCTAAAGTTCCACCTACAACCCCTTGTATACTCAAAAGGAGGAATGGATGGATGATTATCCCCATCCATCCATGTTTATCAAATATTTTCATTCACCAATTACAAGCCACTAGTATTATGCCACATGTTAGGTAAATGCATAACATGGTGGACCAAAAAATGCACCAAAAAAGTCCATTCTACATTGTTTTTAGTGTTGTCATCACCTTTAAAATGAGTTTTGCAATTACAAATTAAGTTTTTGCAAGAACTATGTGTTGTACATTTTTAAAAATACATTATAAGACACATTCAATGAAAACACTTGAATCAAAATTTAAAAGTACATATTGAAAAGTACTTATGAATTTTAACCTTCCAAAAAATTATTAAAATGCTCACTTTCATTAATAATGACATCCTTAATAAGAATTTTAATCTCCATTTTGATCATACAACTTGTGGCAAAGTATTGTCAAACAAATAATTTAATAACCCAAGATCTATGAGTCCATTTATAATTAGTTAGGGACTAAATAAATATTATGACTAAATTTAATACACGAGTTTTAAAGTCCCCCCTAAACCAAAAAATAAACATATGGTTTTTCTTTATAAATATGTTATTTTTATGATAATATAAATAATATATGTGAGTCCCTTTTTCAAAATTAAAAAAAAAAAATGTAACTTAAGAAACATCATGTAGTTAGAAAGTCAGGAATTTTTACATTGTGACACAAAAAAAGGGACACTGTAATATGCATTTACCCTATTATCCTTCTAGAACTATCATCCTTCTTATCATAGGATCTAGGAAAATTCACATAATTCATTTCCAACTATGTCTAAGCCAAAATAATTGACAAAAATTTATTCATATGAGTTCAAGTTTATGCCCCTAGCCAAAGATCCTCATGGTAAGGCCCATAAGTTGAATTGTTTGTATCCATACTCATCCACCTTTCAACCTTTAGGCTACATTATTATTTATTTACAACTTTTACCCCTAATAACCCATTTTGGTGTTTCATACCAATTCCCAAACATCAAATCCTAGTTTTAGTTCCCATGAATTTGGACCTACAATTACAACAAATTATGCCTCTATGGACTCTTTGCAAATTTAGGTTATGGGAAGCAATGACCAAGTTAAAGATTGTCACAACCTTAACCTACTTGGGTTTGCGATCAAGCTTGGGGCACAAGAAAGGATGTGGATAGGAAAATGTCTCAAGACTCTCTCACATTCCCATAAGTGAAATGGTGCAAAAAGGAGGTGAATCCCAAACACTTATAAATGGGAATCACTTTGGAAAGTGGAATCCCAAAATGTCTTGAATTTTTGGGACAAATTTGCAAATAACAAACCTTATGAAAATGGGGACTTCTTTATCATTACAAAAAAATTGCCAATTTATGTAACCACTTTGTTTATGACTACATACAAATATAGGTTGTTTGTGACTAACTTTGGTTGTCTTTCAACTATTTTCCAACTTTGACAAATTTTGATCAATTTTACAACTATGTTAAATCTATGTTACAACTATTGGTTTCTTCATCCTTTCATATGGACAATTTCAAATATTCTTTTCATTCAAGAATAGGCCTATATGTCCCATTAGTTGAAATAATAACCAAAATTAGTCATGTACCACTATGGTGTGGACTAAAGGTATATTAGGGTGTATTAAAAATATATTATACATGTATTAAAAATATATCTCCAGGGGTGTATTGAGCTTTTATTAATGTCATACTTAAGGTAATATAAACTAATATTAAGTATATATTGAAAGTATATATAGGGTTTAACATTACAACTTTATTTCGGCAACATTAACATGCATTAAGGATTTGCTAACCTATCGACATAGACCTACTTATTTACTTAGCTTAACTACCTTCCTACCTATCTTGTTGGTAAGTAGGCTAAATATGTAAGTAAGTAAGTAAATAGGTAGATGTGTAGTTATGTAGGTGAATTGAATATTAGCTAGGTAGGTATGTAGGTAAGCAACTAGTTAGCTACCTAGTTTAGGTAGGTAGCTTATATTAAGCTAATAAGTAGTGAGTTATGTTAATAGGTAATATGTTAGGTTGGTGGTAGGTGGTAGGTAAAATTTTTAACTAGGTTAAGTAGGTAACTAAGTAGTAGGTAGTAATTATTATTAGGTTGTGATTAGAAAATTTATCCCATTTTTTTAATGTTTTTTTTTGTGATAATTGTTGCCATCTAGTGATTTTTTTCTATATATATATCCTAAAAATTGAATTAAAAAATATTTCCATGTTCTTTGCACATTTTTCAAGTAAATATTTAATAAAATTTTATTTGCATTGTTGGTTTATAACCAAATGTGGTTAAATCTCCTTGTGGATGATCACCAGTGTGGTAACATCACAAAATTGAATAAAAATAATTACTCTTTTGTCCTCATTTTTAAATTTGTAAACTACATAAATAAGTGCATTAGAATTAGTGAAAAAAATAAATAAACGTTAAAAACAAATGTGCCATTTGAGATGAACCAATCAAAAAGGCTTGGCCCTAAAAGTTAAACCCAAAATAAAATAAGATTATCATAAATGATACCCACCTAGCTTAAGCCTACTTAATTACAACCTACCTACCTACCTATTTAAAAAATAGTTTTGATACAACTGACCTGGACTTATTTTAAATTCATAAAGTAATAAATTCCAAAAATACATATTTTTTCATGTGGCAACATGAATGACTTACACGTGGCAAATTAATGTCGATTACCAAAATAATAACATAGTTGTAAATGATAATACATCTATAGTTTTATCAATGGATGAAATTGTATGTGTTGACCATGGGTTTGAGGTGAAATGCGATGATGTCATGTCATTTGCAACTATTGTCATTTTAGACTTGACTTACATAATTAAAGGGATTTTAATTGCAAATGTTGCTTGTGACCAAAATAATAATCACAAGGACCGATTGTAAACTTGGGTTTTTGTTTTAATGTATATTGTTCGAAAGGCCTTGAAGTATAAATATTGAAATGGGTTTGCAATTTATATTTTGAAGTTTGAAGTTCAAATTATGGCCAAAAACATAATTGAAAATCAAGCTAACAATTTCACTTATGAACAAGTTAAAATTCAAGAAATAAATGTTAAATGACTTAAAATTGGTGTTGGAATTAACATATTTTTTAAGGTTACAACTTTTACTATCAAAGTTCACATGCATGAGTTATTAGCCCACAAAGTAGAAGGTTTCATAACTTGGGAGTCTTAAGAATTAGGTCTCATTAGGGTATATCAATGTAGTTCCCATCACCAATCACAATGTATACTATAGAAATGAAAGCAGTGGCTCATCCCAAATGTTTGAACCATCTAATTGAAATGATTTTGAATTGCTTATGGTTAAATCTAACAACATTTGGCTCCAACTTGACATGTTTATGACAACTTGTTTGGTTTGTGCATGTTAGCTTATCCATGATCTCACATTAGCACCTTTATCTTAATGCCATCATACGCCTTTCTAACCTCACAGAACTAATGAAAACACCTTATAAACATTAGTAAATATTTACCCTAATACCATTTGGCAAGCCCAAGGGTGTGTCAAAGATGTTATAATAGTTTTAAAATATGGGCATTTTACTTCACAACTTTTGATATTGGAAATGTTTTCTTAGCTAACAAGGTGGACATCAACAACGAGAGAAGGAACAAAGGGAAAAGATAACAACTTGAAGACAATTAGGGAACTAGCTATTATATTCAAAATAATAATTCAAAATAGATATTAAGGCAATTTTAAACATATAGCTAAAAATCTTGATGTGAACCATGTGTAGTTGGGTCAAGATCATGATCATCAATGACCATGTATGTGAGGTCCATACATTTCATGTGCAAAATGTTAGTGAAAAGAATTATAACTTCAACAAAAAAATGAATGTACTTGGGTTTTGTTAAATGGAACCTCTTCATGAAGCATCTCCAAGTACATTCACAATTGCCCTACCACAATAGGAACCATGACCTAGTCCTATCTTGTGTCTATAAACAAAATGAACATTTTAACATGTTAAACAATGGGGTGAATGCATGGTATGGTGGCTCATTTATGGAGTGACATTCATATTTCTGTAGGGTACCTTTTATTTAAATGGATATGGTGATAAATATATGTTTCAATTTGTTGATTAATATTTGATTCTAAAGTCATAACTTGATTATGAAACTAAAAGTATAATTTTTAAAAAAAATGTTACCCCTATTATTAATAATGGACTTTTGAAGGGACAACACATGGACTAATTTCCTAACTACAATGGTATAACATCAATGTATTCATAGTAAATTTTAATTTAATTGATTTTTAGTGATTGAATATATGTTGAATAATGGAATAAATAACATACATATGGGACCCTTTTCTTGAAAACCTTAGCAAATGTTTTTGTATGGAATTTAAAGTGGTTAAAATTTCACCTTATTTTAAGAAGTCCTTGTGAGTTACAAATTATTTATTCTTTCAATTTTTTGTTCTAAAAGCTTTTGATTGTGAAATATCTAAAGGGGCCATTATTCATGTGAACTTTTAAAACATTTTTCCAAGTATCATGATTTTTAAAAAATTGCATCCATCAAAATAATTAATGTCATCATCATCTTAGTTTAGTTTTAAAATAAAATATGAATGTTCACAGATGTATGAACATCAACTTATAAATGATTATAATCATAAGTTATGATTTTTTAAAAACCGTGTTTTTTGACAAACTTTTTATGGATTTTTATGGAATGGAACATCTACTTAAAATGAACCACCATACCATGCATTCACCTAATGAAGGGTGGAAATGTATGTTTAGTCCTTCAACCAAAAAATGAAAAAATGGTTGGCAACAAATAATTGAACAAAATTTGAATGTCTTGTTAAAATATAAACCAATAAGCAATGTAAAACTCTAATTTTTTTGCAAAATGATAGTCTTTCATTTGGAATGCCAAAGTCTTATTAAAAACATAAAATAATGTCATTTTTTTGTATTTACATCTCACATACTCATTTCCAAACTTGTGGATTGTAATCTGATTATTAAAAAAATTGACATGATCGTCTTTATTAATGGGCCTTTAGATGATAAAAGTAGGTTATACAAGTCATAATAATCAATCAAAGTTTAAATTTAAAGTGATTTTGTAATGAAAAAATCCTTTTGTGCACCCCAACTATGGATGCACCCTTCCACTTTTTTTCAAGCATGCCAATTCCCACTTTATTTACATTTTAAACCTTGCATTTGTTTCGTTTTAAACTTTCATTACATCATGGTTTACATTTGGAATGCATTTCCATTTGAACTTATCATGTGCATATAATAAACATTTATTCACCAACATACCTAAATCTACTAAAAGGTATTCAAAATATTCGTTTTTGTTAAAATATTGGCACTAATATTTATATACACTCAAATGGCATATAGAATGTTGAAATCATGGTAAAAGTCAAGGTAGTAAATGTATATGTAGATTATTAGTTCATGGTGATCCAAAATGATAATGTTGTTTATAATATGAATGTTTTTCCAACCATTAAACCATGCCTTATGTGCCTCCTTCCAAGTTTTTTGAATCTTGATCAGTATCCCATATCTAAACCCAATACAAACCGACAACTATTATAATCCCATAACCCAAGGCAACTCTTTCCTCCAATGTGGGCCAAAGGATTTCATGCACAAGTGCATGGTTACAACATGATGTAATGAACAATGCATCATCACACACATGCAAAGTCAAACAAATTCCACATGAAAACATCATACATTATCATGTTGTTAAATGCTTCATGTATAAAATAAAGATGAAAAGATTTTGCCCAAGGGTTGGCTTTGATAACATGAATAATGCAATTGAAGTTTCCCCTATTATTTTAAAAGGCCAAGTTAGGTTTTATTTAAAACCCTAGCCATCAAATTTACCTTAAACCTTTCAATAAACTGAAGCCATAAACCTTAAAATCCAATTAAACATCTTATAAACCCTAATCTAATACCTTAATATGGTTTAAACCAAACATTTGACTCTAAACTTAACTTTAACCTTATAAAACCCTCAACCTTAACTTTGAAAATTGCCAAATTGTAATAGTTTTTTGTCTACACCGTAACATGCATTCACCCTAACCTACAACTTATTTAGTTATTGAACAACTTACAACATACTTACAATCTATCTAGGCTTAAAATGAAATTTGACAAGTTTTACTTTGGTTATGCAAAATAGTTTATAAATAACATAAGTAAAATGTAAATATCAAAATTATCACATCTTTAACCATTTATTATGTATATTCCATAATAAATATTCAATAATAGAAAAAATGAACCCCAATGAATTATTTCAATTGTAAGTGAACATGATGATTATAAAATAACATAGTTTTAACTATTGTGAAATGGCATTAAGGTAAGGTAAACACGTTTCATTTTTCAAGTCCCATAGTGAATTGGGTTAATGAATTACACCCACATTTCCTAAGAATGATTTTTTATGATTGCTAATTCACATTGATCATAATCAAATTATTAGGGGAGCTAAAAGTGAAACTAAAATTCAAGAATTGTATGTAAGTGAAAAATGATATCTCAAAGTTTTAATGTTGAAAGATTTAAGAGCACGTTGGATGAAGCATGGACTTGGGCATACAACTTGATTTTGGCTTCCATCAAAATAATATCATGCCCATGCCCACAAGGGTTTCATTGAATCTCTACAAAATATGCATGAAATAGGTAGCTATTTGTTTTATAGAATCTTTGTGTTATTTTTACCAATTTCTTATCCCTTCCAATTTGCACCTTTGTTGGTTTGAATCTTGAGATCTTATGGTGGAAACATGGTGGAGTTTTAAAAGGTATTTTTTTGATGTTCAACCAATGGGTTTCCTAGTCTAATTGAATTTGAGGCCATTGCAATCATTTTTGAAATTTGGTTATATTCTTGTAGGTAAAAATCAACGTTGGCCATTTAACAACTTGAGTTCAGGTAGGATATGAAATGCCTTACCTACCAATTTTTAAGTAAACCAATATTTAATTAAAGCCCTACCTAATCCAGTAAATTAACTTTATAGATACCCAAAAATATTCTTTGGGGGGGTATTATTCTAACAAATAATACCTTACTTAAATACCCATTTGTGTGCATCTGCAATTCATCTAAATAGGTTATTTGTCATCCCCTTATTCCCAAAACCATTTCATCCACATAGATTTCCACTTTAAATCATGAACCATAAACTTTTAAGGTCAATTTCAATAGGATGTTGTTGGGGTTTTTTGTTTTCAGGTCAAAACACATTAATAGGAGCCAAAAAGGGTGTTTGGAATCTTTGAAAATTTCAAACTATATGTAAATAACATTTGAAAGTTATGATAATTATTCATTGAAGTTGTCTTAAATGACTAATATGAATGTTGAGGAATTGAAATTTAAAATTCATTAAATTTAATTCAAGGTTTTGGTTTTAGTTAAAGACTTTTGAACTTGAACAATAGTTGTGTCAAAAACAATTGATTTTACAAAGGATCAAGGTAAAAGACTCTCTTAATAATAATAAATTGATGAAAAGATTGAAATGATACTAACCTACTACCCACACCTTAAAAAACATTCACAATTTTTGAACATGAAATTTTTAATTTTTAAAAATTGAAAATATATTTCAAAATCTTAGAATTTTAAGTGTCCTTTATGTAAATGGGGCATAATGTACATGACATAAAAAATAAAGATGTAGCTTATGATACAAGAAACTAAAACATAAAATGATTAGCATATTTTGATACAATTTGAAATCATGATATATTTTAAAAATAAAATGCAAAGTTTGCACACATTGAAAAATTCATATTAATTTAACAATGACTAACATGAAGCATGATATATTGAAACAACTATATGTATTTTAAAGAATAAGTTATAAAAGGTTTCATTCAAAAAACTCGTTATTGGAAAAAATGAAAAAGACTTGCAATCTATTTATAAAGTAATCCCATTGGTTCCTATTAAGGTGTTTTGACCCTTTTGGCCAAAAAAAATTTGATTAAGAAATATTTTTCAAGAGGTCTTCATCTTGAATGGCCACTACTTGAAATCTGATTATATCAAGATATAATGTCAGTGTTATTTTTAACTTGAATATGGGAATGATTTCACTTCAATCCTTTAGAGGATGGATTTGAAGTTCAAGATGGCATCAATTTGGGGCACTTTGGCTTGAATGCAAGTTCGTAACAATGGATCTTTGCAAGCAAGTGGGGATTCTCTTCTATTGTTTTAAATGTGGTTGTTTTCTTCTCTTGTTCAATTTGCATGCATGTGTTCAAATTTTGAGCTTTTCAAAATATAGAATTACTTATCTATTTGGGAGAGGTTGACATATAAGTTGGAGTTATAACCTCACATGTGATTGGCTTTCAAATCAACTCGTGTTTAAACCCAATTTGCATAGCTTATTTGTTTGTATGAACTTTGAGATATTGTGAATGAAACACCTAGGATGGTTAAGGTACATGTGGTTGAATTTGTAATTGCAATTATGCCCTTACTTAGATCTTGTTGACAACTACTTCAATTTTTGAAAGTCAAATAATAAAAGCTATTCATTTATATGCTTGAATCACTATTGCCTTTTGAGGTTTGAAGGTGAAACATTCAAGATATTTCAGGTGGTCAAGTCTTCACAAGGAGCTATGCCCCCACTTTTATTCACTCCTATTCCATCCAATTTCTAAAGCTTAGATAGCAAAAGATGTTCATTTGAGATATCCTTGAGGTATTGTCAACTTTTAAGGTTTGAGGTTGAAACACCAAAGGTATTTCAACTGGTTGAATTTTCACAAGGAGCTCTCTCCCCTATGATAATGCTCCCAATCAACCCAAGTTTTGAAACCCATTTGCAAACTCTTGTTGTTCGTGTTATTATCTATGCTTGAGTTCATGTTGGCAAACTTTCAAACTTTTAACATTTTAAAATTTATGTGTGCTTTACAAGCTTGAAAGTTCAAATCGCAAGATTGGGAAACAAAGGGGAACAATACTGAGAACTCTATTGGGAACATTGTCATGGAACAAAAACTTGAAATCAGAAATTTTCAAACTTTCCACCTTGAAAAGAAAAAAAGAATGGACAGTGCGGAAGACATTGATTGAGGAAAACATTGTCTAATGGTGCATTCACACTCGATGTTAAGTCGGTGTTAAATGAAAATCTAGGTGGCATCTTAGGTGGCACGCAATGTTAAATAGGTGATAGTCTAATGTTAAGTGAATGTCAGCTTAACATCAAATCTTCACGAGAAGTATCTTTAAGTCCTAAATGATTAACATGATGTTAGGGACTCAACACCATAAAGCTTAACACCAAGTGTGTGAATGCACAAAGACGAGATAATAAAAAATTAGTTTAGCAAAGTTTTGATAAGAACTCTAAAGTTAAGCCCATTTCAACCAGAATAGTATTGGTATGGGTGAACTTGTATATATACTTGGACCAACACAGCAGAAGTACCCACTCTTAAATATCTAAGAAGAGTGGGGTTTATGGCCATGGAAGTCACAACACCCTCTATTGCAGAAGGAAGGGTGGTGTTCATCTGTGTACAATTAATTTAACTTATTAGTAATGCTAGCATCTTAGGAACTCCTATGAGGGTGCTTCTAGAAGCCAATAGCTCCAGTGTCTTATTATCTTTTGAAAGGAAGAAGGGGAAGTCTTTGTTCTGGCACTCCATCTCCAGTTGAACCTACCCATTATATATATATATATATCTATGCATTTCTTCCAAAGACTCATACTCCTCTAGTGAGGCTCCCAAACCTATTGATAATAGAGTTATCGGTAAAGTCACCCTCTGTTTTACCCCCCTATCTCCTCTCCTTTCACCCCTTATTTCCCCCTCTTGCAGGAAAAAGGAAACACAGGATGAAACTCAGTTTACCATCAAAGTTGGTGGAAAAACTAGTTTGGGTCCCAGTTATTTCCTTTTTGTAAAATTTTCATTCCCAGTTAACATGTTTGATACTCTATTATGCTGAAACTGGCCGTTCTTGCCCCTTAATCGCTTGGCCTGACTTTACGGATAACTCTTCGAATACAAAGAGTTTTCTTGTAACTTTTTTATTTATTTATTTAACGAGAATTCTCTTTTCCAGAGAACCCACTCCTTCTCCCAGGTCTATTTTGAGGAGCCAAGTGGTCCACTTGTGCTATGCATACACACACGAGCCTAATTGTGATTCGATTTAGCCAAGTTTGCGGTCACAATGGCAACACCCAACAAAAAGTTTTTAAGATGCTCAATGGATCTTGAGTCTTGACCACTTTGGGAATTTGTCATTCTTTTCCTTCTCTCGGAAATTGAGAAAAAAATATTTTTCTTGGCTCCCCATCACTTGGTTGGTTGGTTGGTTGGTTGGTTACCCGTTCGTGATTTGAAAAGCCGCAACATCAAAAGCACAGGTAGAATTTTTTCAGCAGATCTCATGAGGCACTTTATCAAGTGGAATTTGTCCTCCGCAAGTAACAAAGCGTTTTGGAAAAATGAAGTCATTGACTCTAACATGCATTTCACTTTTTGAAATATCTTGTCTTTTTTTTCTCATTGTTTTCATGTGATACCCGATGAGTATCGCAATAATTTTTATAATAAAAATATTCTGGTGCCATTAATTATTGGGACCCCAAAGTTCGAGTTTTTTCTTCTTCTTTTGTCATGGGCATCTTTGATTGGCCTGTTAGGGGAAAAAAATAAATTTATCAAAAGCTTTGGACACTTCCAAAATAGATATTTTGTAGTCTCCTCCTTATGGGCAAGTTATATAGGTCACTTAGGGCAAAGGATTATGAGATATATAATGAGGTGCTATTAGGAACATGTTGGGGAACATATTGAGAATTTGAGGAACATTGTGAGAACTTGATGGGAACAATAAAAATCCACCACCACCACCACCATTGGAGGAAGGCATTACAATACAAATAGTTAGTTGTTCTCACGTGCTACTTAGAAGCAAGAAAAGAAGAAAGACATGCGAAATGCAACAACCAAACAAAAGTGATGATTGAGAGTGTTTTACCTTTTAAAAAAAAGGCTACTTCCTTTTC
>Ga0116228_10003254_pt1 | contig 14232 bp, 12 predicted proteins | sample S1TSphfallax_2_FD_89694 | JGI IMG/M metagenome (GOLD analysis project Ga0116228, IMG submission 89694) | Host-associated microbial communities from peat moss isolated from Minnesota, USA - S1T2_Fc - Sphagnum fallax MG | ecosystem: Host-associated > Plants > Peat moss > Unclassified | place... | reverse complement strand
GCCTAACACGGTCGCGCCGCACAATGGAACGACCTCCGGCGCACGGTTCAGGTGTGGAAGGCGATGGCCCGGCGATACGTCTTCTCCAGAAGCGCGGCGTGGGCGCTCCAGGTGAAATTCGTCTCGCTCGAGATGCGAGCCGCGGCGGCCAATTTGCCGCGTCTCACCGGGTCGCTCAGCAAGCCGAGAACCGCGCCGGCGAAGGCCTGCGGGTCGTCCGCGATTTCGAGTTCGACGCCGGGCAACGCTTCAATCCCCTCGTTGCCGAACGACGTGGCGACCATCGGCGTCCCGGTCGCCATCGACTCGAGCACTTTGATCTGCATTCCGGAACCCACCCGCATCGGGCAGACGGAGAGCGTGGCGCGCTGCAGTTCGGCGGCGACGTCGCGCACGGCTCCGGTGACCTCGATGCCGTTCGCGCCGGCAAGCGCGCGAATCGTCCGCGCCGGCCGCAGACCCACGATGCGGAAGCGCAGCCGGGGGCGGGCGACGCGCACCTGTGGCCAGACTTTCTTGGCGAACCAATTCACCGCGTCGACGTTGGGTTGGTAGCCCATGTTGCCCGTCATCACGACGAGTTCGTCCTCGCGCCCGTCACGACGGTATTCGAAGGCGTCCAAGTCGGCGCACGTGCGGATGACTGAAACGTTGCGCGCGCGCAGCGCCAGCCGATCGACTTCAGCGCACACGAAGAGTAGCGGGAAACGCTCGCAGGCAGCGCGTTCGTACGCGGCGACGCGACGCTCCTCGATCTCGTACGCCCAGCGCAGCATCGGCGACGCCGTCCGTTTGCGCAATGCGATGCTGCGCGAGAACGCGTCCATCAGGTCGACGACGACCGGTACGTCGCGCACGTCCCAGACGTACGGCAAAATCCGGATCAGGCTGGCGTGAATGACGTCGAACCGATCGTCTGCCAGCACGGCGGCGAGCCGTTCCCGGAGGGTCGCCGAATCATAGAAATGCGTCTGCAGCGGGCGCGCTGAGAATGGGGCCCGCAGCGCGACCGACGTCAGCGATTGCAACCGGGGCACGGGCACGATCTCGACGCGGTGGCAGAAGCGCGACACCGCCGCGACGTCCGCCTCGCCGACCGGTTCGTCGGTCGCGGCGACCAGCGTGATCTGATGATCGCGCGAGAGATGCTTGATCGCCTGATAGACGCGAAGCTTATCGCCTTTGGTCGTCGGATACGGGAAGCGCGGCGTGACGAAACAGATCTTCACCAGGGCGCTGCTCCGCTAATTTGCAAATCGTGGAACGACGCGCGGCGCGGCAGCGCTACGTTCGATCGATGCGGCATGCTCGCCGACGGGCACGACTTCGAAGAGTTCCCGGTACGCTTCCAGCGCGCGCTCGAGCAGTGCGAGCTTGCGCGAGCGCTCCATCTGCATGGCCGGGAAGAACCCGAGCGTCGAGATGTCTTCGCCGGAAAGAAAATCGAGCGGGTGCAGCAACAGCGACGGCGCGATGCCGAGCGCCCGGCACGCCAGCAGGGCGCTGCGCAGGTACGGGAGCGCGAGCGGCGGAGCGACGCTCGCGATATATAGTATATAACTAAAATGAATGGGTATTTTGACGATCGGAAAGGTCGTTACCGGAATTTCGATCAGCGACCGGTCGCCCAGATCCCAGCGGTACGTGCGCAGCGGCCGCAACCCGTCCGCAACGCTACCGAAGAGCGCCTTGCGCCGTTCGCGTTCCTCGGGCGTCAGTTTGGCCGTCATCAAATAGTACGCGCGCGCGAGCGGGCCGATGTAGGTCGGAAAGGTCGAACAGTCGTAGCGGTAGCCGTGGCGCGCGAGCGTCTCGAGGGTCGAACGCGACAGGCTGAAGCCCGGGCCGCGAAAGCCGGTCGGGCGCACGCCGGTCGCGTCGGTAATGGCCTCGGCCGCCGACACGATTTCCGCCTCGATCGCGTCCGCCGAGTAATCTTGGAGCCACGGCTCGTGGTGGAAGGAGTGGTTTCCGATCTCGTGCCCAGCCGGTGCGATCGAGGCCAGGGCCGCCCGGTTTTTCTCCAGCGCCGCATCTTGGCCGACGACGAAAACCGTTACCCGCAGCTGCCGGCGCGCGAGGATCTCGAGGAAGCGCGGAACGACGACGTCGAGGTACGAGGGAAATGACTGCCAGGCGGGATCGCCGTGGGTCTTGAGGTAGGCCCACTCGTTGTCGAGGTCGAGGGAGAGGCTGCCGATCGGTTTCGTCGCGAACATGACGCTCAGACCCCTCCCGTGGGAGCGGCGGGAACCGCTGCGACGCCCGGCGAGTCCAGCGCCGCGAGGCCGCGCTCCACCAGTTGCAAGGTCTCGTTGACGTTTAACGTGCCGTTGACGATGTGGGCGGAGTTGAGCGTGTAAATCCCCGGCACCGAGGTGGCGATCGGCGGCAGCCGCTTCGAATAGCCCAAGGTCGCGATCGGGAAGACGTGGCGCACGCGCGAAATGCGAAACGCCGCAACCCGCGAGCGCGTGAAGTTCGGATACATGCGCTCGAGCGCGGCGAGAAACGTCGCCTCGATCGCGTCGTCGCTCGCCTCGAACAGCGGATCGTCGGGACGCACGTATTTCGGCAGATAGGCGAGCGCGCGACCGTTCCATTCGCGCCGCTCGACGACGCTGGACATGTCGATGACGGCGGAGAACGGAACCCACTCGTCGGTCAAATTCGTCACGTAGAACGGGCCCAGAGGCTCGTCGAGCAGGAGCGACGCGCACACGATGCCGCCGTAGACTTTAGACGCGAGCCGGTCGCGCTCGTCCTCGCTGAGGTCGGGTATCAGGCGCGCCGCCAGCGGTGCGGGAACCGTCACGATCGCGCGCTCGAACGGGCGGACCGTTCCGTCGCCGAATTTTACGCTGGTGCAGCCGGCCGCGGACCGGACGGCGACCGCCGCGGCGTTGGGCCGCAGCTCGACACCAAGGGCGTTGAGGCGTGCTTCCAACGTGGCGATTACCCGGCCGTAACCGCCGGGGAGGTAGCCGAAGCGCTCGGCGCCGAGGCCGGCCCGGCGCGCCGCGTAGAGCCGCACGATGATGGCCCAGATGAAGGCTGCGGACGCCTCATGGTAACGATCGCCCAATTTTGCCAGGAGCAGCGGGCGCCAAATCTTCTCGAAGGTCCTGCGCCCCGAACGCTGGGTCAGCCAACGCTCCACGGAGACGACTTCCAACGGCATCGGGTCCGTGATCCGCGAACCGCCCAGGATCGTGAGCCCCAGGCGCAGCTTGTCGAAGAGCCCGAGCGGCGGGAAGCGCAAGAAATCAAGGGCCCCATTCATCGGGTAGAAGCGCCCGTCCGTGTAGAACCCGGTGCCGACGGCGCCCCAGCGCATCTCGCCCTCCAGGCCGAGGTCGCGCAGCAGCGCGCGCAGGGTCCGGTCCGAGGCCAACGTCACGTGATAGTGGCGGTCCCAGGTTACGTCGCCGAGCGTCCACGGGGCCGCGAGTCCACCGAATTCCGGCGCCGCCTCGAACAGCGCGACCCGCGTTCCGCGTTCGGCCAACCGTAGCGCCAGGGCCATGCCGAGCATGCCTCCGCCGATGACGGCGGTGGGAAGTCGCGGTGAGGGCGAGCCGGCGGCGCCGTCGCCGTCCGAATCGAGTATGGTGTTCAGCACGGTATACCTAGAGTTTGGGACACTTCCGGGTCCTCGCGAAAGGTCCCCGGGTAGGGTCTGCGAACTTGCTTTCGGCCACGTGAGCACGGTGGCCGCGCGGGGGCATAGCTCAGTTGGTAGAGCATCACGCTGGCAGCGTGAGGGTCAGGAGTTCGAGTCTCCTTGCCTCCACAGCGCTTTCCGCTTCGCGGCGGGGCGCCTAGACAATTCCGGCTCGGATCGCGTGGACGGCGGCTTGCGTGCGGGCCGAGATGTTCAGCTTCGAAAAGATGCGGCTGACGTGGTTCTTGACGGTCTTCTCCGAGAGGTGAAGCCGGGCGCTGATCTGCTTGTTGGCCAGCCCCTCGGCGATCAGCTTGAGCACCTCGGCCTCGCGGGCCGAAAGCTCCATGATGTCGGGCTTGCCGGGATTCATCGACCGCCGGCGCAGCAATCCGCCGGCCACACGGGGGTCGACGTAGGATTGGCCATCGGCGACCAATTTGATCGCGCGAAGGAGTTCGGGCGGGGAGATGTCCTTGACGATATAGGCTTCCGCCCCGTTCGTGAGGCACCGCTGCATCATCTCGGACGAGAGGTGCATCGAGAGAACGCAGACGCGCGCGTCCTTCGCCCCCTGCGCGCAGGCCCCCAGGGTGGCGGCGACGTCGGTCGGCTGGCCGTCCAGATCGATCACGATGATCTGCGGCCGGGCGAGGGCGAGCGCTTCGACGTCGGGGGTCCGCTGGTCGGAAATGACGTCGAAAGCGCCGTCCTCGGCAAATATGCTCGAGAGCGCTTTGGCAAAAAGCACCTGCGACTCGACTATAACGACCCGCAATCGACCGTCTCGCATTTTCTCTTGAATTTCAACCCCGCGGGCTGAGCCGCAATCGTTGGACCGGAAGTCCCGGCGACTTTCGGTCTAGAGCGTTATACGACGCCGGAACGCTGTATCGGCTACTTGAAACCACGTTTTTCGTGGACGACGGGAGTCAATTGACGTTATCCCGGTAGCCCTTTGCCCCATTGACCCGGGACGTTCGGCAGCCCCGGGACTTTCCTTGCCGGTTCCTCTGCCCTACGCGCTGACCGCGGAGAAGAGGTCATGCCGGTCGGCGCTCGACCCGAGGATCGCGTCCGCGCCCAGAGCGCGCGCCAGCGCGTTCCAAAGCGGATCGTCGCATCGCGTGATGACCACGATCCGTGCGCCCGGCGTTTCGCGCCGAGTCCGGCGGATCAATTCGAGCGGCCTCGCGCCCGGCGTGTCGATACCCAGAACGACGACGTCGGGACGAACCCGTTGCAGCGTCCGAATCGAGGCCGAGCGCAACGCGAGCACGTCATCGTGCCCGGCACGCTCCAGCACGTCGCGGAGGAAGGGCACCATCAAACGCTGCCGTTCGACGATGAGCGCGGTCCGTTGCCGGTGTGTTTCGGGTTGCCTCATGATCGTGTTCCTCCTCGAGGAACTATCGGCAGGGTCAGCCCGCCTCGCGCCGCGCCGCTCGCGCAGTGTGTCCCCGCTCACGGTTTATCCGGGGGGGGCGATTCGGCTTAAACGGGGGGGACACAGACCCCCCGATCCCCCCGCCGCGGACTCCCGCGGCTCTCCACGGGCCAACCACCTTCGCTTTAAACGGGGGGACACGGTCCCCCCGATCCCCCCGCGGCGGACTCCCGCCGCTCTCCACGGGCCAACCACCTTCGCGTGGCGCCATATGTTTTTCCACGGCTTAACGCGCCACCGATGTCTCGCATGCCGGAGGGTGGCGCATGCCGAATCGGATTGCTATGTCCGTTCCCGTAAGCCGTTGCCGGGCCCGGCAGGGTCGTTTAGGGTGCTGAGCTCACCGCCGCCCATCGTCGCGCGCGACCATACGCGCGGCGTCGAATTTTGGGCCGATACCGAGCGTGCGCTCGACGTAACGTACGGCTCGCGCAATTGGCAGGCGGCGGCCAAGTATATCGACGTCTTCTTCGAACCCGGCTCGCTCCGGTATAACACGGCGGTCCGTCGCGCCGGTATCAAGACCGGCATCTACCTCGATCCAAACCTCTGCTCGGGCGCCTTTCCGATCGGGCCCAATCGCGACGCGGGCCCGGACTGCGCGATCCTGGGAAACGAGGCGTTCTACCACAAGGACGGCCATCCCGAACTGCCCCTGACCGTTTCGAGCGGCGGCGGGATCCTTCAAAAATGGGGCAACCCTGAGGCGAAATCGTTGCAAGTCGCTGCCGAGGCTTGGGCGCGCAAGATCGACCGCGAAGACGGCGGCTACGACCTCATCCAAATCGACGATGCTTCGCCGCCCCCGGAGTGGTGGCGGCAGTACTGGTGCTGGGGAATCGGAACCTTCTCCGGCGATAACTACACGTGCCCCGGAGCGGAGGCCAAGCCGCCGTTCACCGCGGCCTATTCGCATCGCCAGTGGCAGATCGGTGAAGCGGCGCTGGCCGCGGCGCTTCACCTGCCCGCAATCTTCAACGGCCTCGGTGGGTTTACGCCCTCGGAATCTGAAGCGTCCATCGCGCCGGTCGTCGCGACCGCAGCCAACGTCTGGGGCGGCATGTGCGAGAACTGTTTCTATGCCAATCAAGGCAACGCGCACAATCCGTTCTTGTGGACGGGACCGATCCTCGACGCCAACCTGACGAGCCTGATGCGCGTGATCGGTGCGGGACGCAACGCGATCGTGATCAACGACGACCGGTCCGATGCCGTTACGCGCGAACGCGCGCTGGCCGATATGATGCTTGTGTACGATCCCGACCATCTCTACGTCGCGGGCCGCCCGTGCGGAACCGTATCGCTGATCCACGCCTGTCCCGAGCAAGCGCTGACGTTTTACGCGCCGCGGGGGGCCTACCCGTCGGCTCCATCCTCGGTCGCGACCTCGACCGGGGTTTACGCGCGCGAGTTCGCGGCCTGTTACGACCGCGGCAAGTTCGTCGGCCCGTGCGCCGCGGTCGTCAACCCCAACGTTTACAAGAGCCGGCCGCTGCCGTCCCTGTCGCGCGACTATCACCACACGCTGGCGCTCCATGGAACGGGCCCCTGCGACTGCTATGGAGACACGGGCTCGGTGACCTTCGACGGCCCGCCCGCCCCCGCCACACTCGCGAAGGCTACGGGTTACGTCCTCTTCCCGTAGCGCCGTGCGAGTGCTGCACGTGGTTCAGGTGCTGCGCAGCGGCGGAGCCGAGGTTGCGGTGCGCGCGCTGGCCGGCGGCCTCCGCCGAGCCGGCGTGGATGTCGGGATCGTGTCGATCTATCCCGATGGGCTCTCGGATGAGGAGCGGACGGCGCTGGAGGTTCCCGTGTTCGGCGTGGGACGGCGGGGGAAACTGGATGTTGGATTTTTTGGGCGCTTGATGGGGATTCTGCGCGCGCAGCGGCCCGATATCGTCCACGCGCACTTGCATGCGGGGAAATACGCGGGGCGGCTCGCGGCCGTGTTGAGCGGTGTGCCGAAGATCGTGTTTACCGAGCATGGCGATCCGCTGCACGGTCCGATCAACGCGGTGGCCAATCGCTTCCTGCATGCGCGGACCGCTCGGTTCGTCGTGTTCTCGGCGGCGCAGCGCGCCGCATTCAGCCGGCGGGAAGGCGTGCCGCTGGAACGGATCGCGGTTATTCCCAACGGCGTTGCCGCTCCGAAGGGCGACCGCGCGGAGTTGCGCGCGTCGCTCGGGTTCGGCCCCGAGACCCGTGCGCTCTATCTGCCGGCGCGGTTTTCGCCGGAGAAAAATCAGGCGCTGGCGTTGCGGGCGTTCGCGCGCACGCAGCGGCCGGGCGAGCCGCGCGTGCTCGTGTTTGCCGGGGCGGGCGTTGATGTGGAAGACGTGCGGCGTGAGGCCGACCGGTTAGGCGTGGCGGGGAGCGTGCGGTTTCTCGGCTTTCGGCCGGATGCGGCGAACTTGGCTGTGGCCATGGATGCGTTCGTCCTGCCTAGCCTGTGGGAGCACATGCCGCTGGCGCTGGGCGAGGCGATGCGGGCGGGATTGCCGGTCGTGACCACGCCGTGGACGGGCGTCGAGTCGCTGGTGAGCGACGGCACGACGGGCTTCGTCGCGCGCGACTTCTCGGTCGACGGCTTCGGCGCGGCCCTCGAGCGCTTGCGCGACGATGCGCTGCGCCGCGAAGTCGCCGAGCGCGGGCGCGCCTTTGCCGACGAGCGCTTCGATCCCGGGCGCAACGTGCGCGAACATATCGCGCTCTATCGCGAGTTGGCGGGAGCGGCGTCCTGAAGCTCGCATACGTCTCCGCGCGCTTTCCATTCGCGCCCGCCGAGCAATTCTTCGAGGCCGAAGTCCGTACGCTCTCGCGCTTCTTCGACATCACCCTCGTGCCCACGCGGGCCACGACCTCGCACAACTCCTATCCCGATCTGCCGGCGCGACCGTTCTTCCTCGGCATTCTCGATGCGCGGGTGATCGCGCTTTCGCTGCGCGAGATCGCGCGCGATCCGCTCGCGGTCGCGCGGGCTTTCGCGACGGTTGCCTTCGCGCCGTCGGCGTTGCGCGCGCGGGTCGTCAACTTGGTGCTCTTCCCCAAGGCGCTGGCGCTGGCGCACGAAGCACGCCGGCTGGGCTTCGAGCACATGCACGTCAACTGGATCACGAGCTCGGCCACGATCGTCTATGTGGCCTCGAAGTTAACTGGTATACCTTTTAGCATCACCGCCCACCAGCACGATATTTTCTTCGATAACCTGACGCTGCCGAAACTGCGAGCCGCCGAGTTCGTGCGCGTGATCTCGGCGCGCAATTGCGCGCACGTGCAAGAGCGCGTGCCGCCGGAACTGCGCGGCAAATGCCGGGTCGTGCACCTGGGCGTCGAGCTGCCGGCTGAGCCCGCCGCGGCCGCGCCGCGGCCGCAGCCACGCATCATCTGCAGCGCGCGCATGTGCGTGTGGAAGGGCCACCGCTACCTGTTAGCCGCGCTCGCGCAACTGCGCGACGCTGGTTACGACTTCGCGGTCGACTTCGCCGGCGACGGCGAAATCCGGCGCGAGGTCGAGGCTGCGATCGACAAATACGAACTGCGCGACCGGGTGCGCATGCTGGGCAACGTACCCCACGGCGAGCTCGTGACCGCGCTCGAGAGCGGAGCGTACGACATCGCGGTCCTGGCCAGCACGGAGGACGGCGACGAGCACGAGGGCATCCCCGTCGCGCTCATGGAGGCGATGGCGGTCCGGCTCCCCGTCGTGTCGACCCGGACCGGCAGCATCCCCGAGTTGGTCGACGAGAGGAACGGCATTCTCGTGGAACAGCGGGACCCGGCCGCGCTCGCGGCCGCCCTCAGGCAGCTGCTGGACGATCCGGAATTGCGCCGAACGTTGGGCCAGCGGGGCCGCGAGCGAGTCCTCGCCTCGTTCTCCAGTGAGGAGACGAGTCGCCAACTCGCGGAGCTTTTGGTGGCTTGCTCACCCTGGTATCGGAAGCCGGGTTTTGAGGCGAAGGGCCAGAAGTCCCTACCTTAGGGCCAATGGGGCGCTTTGGCGTTTCCGGGTCGGCGCGGTATTGTAGGAGGCGTATGGAGAGGTTTTCGTCGGCCGCGAAGCGTCCGGCTTGGTCGGTAGTATTCGGGCTTATCGTCGCAATCGCGGCCGGTGCTCCAGCCGGCGCGCAGTCGATGCCTGCGCAACCGCTCGGTGCCCAGCCTGGCGCCGTCCAGGCGGGGCCCGCCCCGGCGGCGGGCGTCCCAGCCACCGGCTCCTATCCGGCCGCGGAAGCGACGATCGAGAGCCCCGTGGACTATCGCTTACGCCAGGGCGACGAAGTGACCCTGACGGTCTTCGGCGAGCCGACCTTGACTCCACCGACGCCGCTGCGCATCATGCAGGGCGGCGCCGTGACCGTGCCGCTCGTCGGCAACGTGAAGATCGGGGGCCTGACGACCCGGCAAGCGTCGAACGCCGTCGCGAGCCGCTTGCGCCACTATTTGCGGGCGCCGCAGGTGACCGTCGCGATCTTCAGCGTCGGCCCGATCGACGCGCTGATCTTGGGTAACGTGCGGACGCCCGGGAAGTATACGTTGCCGCCGCCCGCGCGCTTGACCGACGTTCTCGCGGCCGCCGGGGGCCTCGGCCCGACGGACGGCGACTTTCCGGAAGCGCGCGTGCAATCGCCTGACGGCACCCTGACCCGCGTGTCGCTGCAAAAATTGCTGCACGACGGGGACGCGAGCCTCAACGTTTCCGTCCCGAGCGGCGCGACGGTCTACGTCGAGGCGCCGAGCACGTTCAACGTTCGGGTCCTGGGGGCGGTCGATAAGCCGGGCGACGTGGCCCTGCATGAAGGCGACGATCTCGCGATGGCGGTCGCCCGCGCCGGGACGAGTACGCAGCAGTACGTCGATCTCAACCACGTCACCGTCACCCGCGTGGGTACCGACGGCAAGTCGGAGGTCCACAACGTCAACCTCTACGCTATCCTCAAGCAAGGCGATCGCTCGCAGGACCTTATTATGCAGAAAAACGACCTGGTCTACGTGCCGCGCGGTGCGAACCACGACGTGGGCGGGGCCGCCAGCGTGCTGATCCTGCTGCGAGCGCTGATTCCGTGAGCCGCGCGTGATGATCGATAGACCGAACGGATCCTTTCAAGGGCCGGCCGTCGTCCAGCCGTACGCGGTAGACGTCGCGCAGGCCGCCGATCCGGTCGCGCGCGAGCTCGACCCGCGCCGCCTCTGGAAAATCGTGGTCCGGCGCCGCAAGCTGCTCTTTGCGATTTGGGCCGGCTTCTTTGTGGCGGTCGCGCTCTTCACGCTCGTCCAGCCCCGGAAATACACGACCGCGACCAAGTTAATCGCGGGCAGCGCCGGCACGGCGACCGTGGATAACGGCGGCGACGCGTCGACGTCGGGAACCGGACTGCCGATCCTCAACGCCCTGATGGCGGCCAGCGGCCAGCAGTCGCCGGAAACGTACGCCGAGTTGATCCAGCAATCGCCGGTGGCCGCCGAAGTAATCCAGCAGCTCCGCTTAAACACCACGGTCGGTGGCCTGTTGGCCCATCTCTCGGTGCGTCCGGTGACCGACACCGCGATCATTTCCATCGCGGTCACCTGGGGCGATCCCGAAACGGCGGCGCGCATCGCCAACGCCTTCGCCGCGGTTTTCGTCGATCACGAACGGCAGCTGGTCGCGCACCAAGCGGATTCCGCGATTGCCTTCCTCGAGAAGGAACTGCCGGCGGCCGAATCGCGAATGCGCGCCACGCAGGAGGCGATGGCCGCGTACCAGACCCGAACCGGAATCGCCGACCTGCCGACGCAGACCGCCTCGGACCTGGCCTCGATTTCGATGATAGAAACGAAGGAACAGCAGGCGGAACTCGACGCGCGTGTCGCGGGAGCGCAGCTCGAAACGGTCGAGCAACAACTCGCGTCGACACCGCAAACCGTGGTCGGTTCGGAGTCGGTCGCATCGAACCCGGTGTCGGGCCAACTCGCCTCGCAGATCGCGACGCTCAAAGTTCAGCTTGCCGCGGCCAAGCGCCAATATACCGACGACTTCCCCCAAGTGATCCAGTTGAAGTCGCAACTGGCCGAAGCCGAACGCGAGTTGCAATCGCAGCCGGCCCAAGTGAACGCCGGCACGTCGACGATTCCGAACCCGCTGTACCAACAGCTCAGCGCGCAGGCGGCGACCTTGCAAACGCAGATCGCATCAGCCGACGAGCAGGTCAACACGCTCAAAGCGCAGCGCGCGGCGGCGCAGCCGCGCCTCGACCGTCTGCCGGTCGAATCGCGCCGCATTAGCGACCTGCAACGCGAAGAAAAATCCGCCGAGGGCGTCTACGACGCATTGCAGCGCAAGTATCAGGATGCGCTCATTTCACGGACCACGGCGCTCAGCGACGTCGCGATCACCCAAGCCGCTTCGGCCGACGTCTACAACGTCGCACCCAACATCGCGTTCAACCTCGCGCTCGGCTTCGTGGTCGGACTCGCGCTCGCGATCACGGCCGTATTCGGCGCCGAGTTCCTCGACGACCGGTTCCGGACTGAGGACGACGTGCGCGATCGTCTCGGGTTGCCCGTGCTGGCCACGATTCCGCTCGTCGATTCGCTCGAGTGGAAGGAGAACGCGTGGGTCAAGCCGCTCGCGGTCGAATCGTTCTATCAGCTCGTGGCGTCACTGCGATATTCTTCGAGCAACCCGCCTCGCACGATTACGTTCACGAGCGCCGATCAGGGCGACGGCAAGTCGACGGTGGCGATGAACACGGCGATCAGCATGGGTCAGATGAAAGCGCGCGTGCTGATCATCGATGCGGACCTGCGGCGCCCGACCATGCACGCGAAGTTCAACGTTTCTAACGAGTCGGGCCTGTCCGACGTCCTGGTGGGTGTGACGCAATTGGAAGACGCGATCCGGCCGACGGAACACAGCGGCGTGTTCCTGCTCTCGAGCGGGCGCCCGGCGCCCAACCCCGTCGGTCTGCTTCAAAGCGACGGGTTCGACCGGCTGATAAAACGGGCGCGCGAGCGCTTCGACTTCGTCGTGATCGACGGCCCCGCGCTGCGCTCGATCGTCGACGGCGTCGTGCTGGGCATCAAGGCTGAGGGAACGGTCCTGGTCGTGTCGTCGGCGAGCTCGGAAGGCCGAGCGGTTCGCGGCGCGATCGAGAAGTTGCGCGCGGTCGGCGGCATCAATTTCTTGGGCATCGTGCTCAACCGGACGCGGCCGGACCGCCGCGAGACCTCGGATTACTACCTGGGAGCCGGTCAATCGATTCCCTTGCCGCCGGAAAGTGCGGTTTGAACTACATTCAACGGTCCGTCTTTGGACCGCGCCAATCCGTCCGGCTGCTGCTGATCGAACCGCATCGGTTGGTCGTGGACGCCTTGCGTCACGTCTATTCGGCAGATCCGCTGCTGGAGATCGTCGGTGACGCACCGGCGGTCGACAGCGCCCAAATCTCGAGCTTGCGACCCGACGTCATCGTCATGGACATCGACGGCTTGAACACCTCGATCGAAGAGGCCATCGACGCCTGCGAGAGCGCGGCGCCCCAGTGCCGCGTTTGCGTGATTTCGGCGCAGCACCGGCCGCGCATCATGCAGCGCGCGCTCTCGGCCAAGGCCGCCGCGTACGTGGTCAAGGATACGTCGCCCGCGATGATGATCGAGATCATCCACACGATCGCGCGGGGCGACTACTACGCGGATCCGCGCCTGGCCGGGGCCATGCTGCGCAGGCGTTCGACGCGCGCCAACGAAGCGAGCGAACTCTCGAGCCGCGAGTTCGAGATCGTCCGCCTGATCGCGGACGGCCTGTCCAACCGCGACATCGGGAACCGGCTGGCACTCTCGGAGAAGACCGTCAAAAACCACGTCAGCCACATCCTGGCCAAGCTGAAAGTCAACGCGCGTTCGGGTGTCGCGGTCTACGCGGTGCGTAACGGCATCGTGAGCTAGCAAAAGGATTTCCTTGCGTACGTATCTGATCGAGCCCCAGACGATCTTCGTTCCGTTCTTGCGGCGCATGCTTTCGAGCGCCGGCTTCGACGTGATCGCGACCAGCCAGAGCGTCGACGGCCGGGACATCAGCGCCCACGACCCGGCCGCGGTGTTCGTCGACATCGATTACCTCGAGCGCAGCGGTCCGACGGCGCTTTGCCGCATCCGCGAAGCGGCGCGCTCGGCCGCCGTCATCGCGCTCTCCGATACGAGCGATCCGCTTTTCATGGCGAACTGCGTGATTTCGGGTGCCAATGCCGTCTGCTCCAAAAACGACGGTGAAGAAAAGTTTCTCCGGGCGCTGCGGCGCGCGGCCGTCGATGGTGTCGGGAACGGCCGCTAACCCTCCGTGATCACCCGTGCCTGGGGCCGCCTGCGGCAGGGGCTTCGTTCCTTGGGGACGTTTAAGGTCGGGATCTCCGTCGCCGCGATCTTCTACGCCTACCTCGTGCTGCGGTCGACCGTGTATGCCCAGGACGGGTTCGGCTCGATGCACCCGATCGGGCCCCTGGTGCTCGCCCTCCTGCCGGTTGGCGCATTCGTCGCGTTCCGGTATCCGATCGTCTTTCCGTTTCTCGTCTACGTCGCGCTCTTGCCCTTCGATTCGCTCCTGGTCGTAACGGCGGGCTCCGCGATCGTCAAATTGATCGGGCTCGCGACCCTGGTCGCGCTGCTCTTTCGCATGCTGTTGGCTCGCCACGTCCTCGCCCCGCCGCGCACGTGGTACTGGTGGCTGGCCTTGATCGCATATGCCACGATCAGCTTGCTCTGGGTGCCCGACTGGGGGGTCGGCAAACTCGTCTATACTTCGATGGTCAGCCTGTTCTTGATGATGACCGTGCTCGCGATCTATCCAGCGACACGAACGGAATTCAAGCTGGTCATGGCCGGCGTTGTGGTCAGCGGGCTACTGGCGGCTGCCATCGCCATCGACCAGTACGTGCACAACAACGTAAACTCGGAAGGCTGGCTGACGGTCCAAACCGCCGGCGGCGTCGAACTCGATCACAATTACCTCGCGTCGTCGTTCCTACTGCCGATCGCGCTGGCGCTGGCCGGCACGTTCTACTCGCGTAGCCTCGCGGTGCGGGTACCGTGCGCGGCGGCAACTCTCTTCATGATGTTCGGGTTGCTGCTCGCCGGCTCGCGTGGCGGC
>Ga0116228_10003253_pt1 | contig 14233 bp, 17 predicted proteins | sample S1TSphfallax_2_FD_89694 | JGI IMG/M metagenome (GOLD analysis project Ga0116228, IMG submission 89694) | Host-associated microbial communities from peat moss isolated from Minnesota, USA - S1T2_Fc - Sphagnum fallax MG | ecosystem: Host-associated > Plants > Peat moss > Unclassified | place... | reverse complement strand
TGTCAGAGTACCGTTCTGTGGCTGAGCGGACATTTTCGTATCCATGTGCACAAGCCTTCTGGTTCCCATCAAGGTCCTGGTGAGCTTGTTGAAGGGGCCCATTAGACCTATTCTATAGCAGAGATGGAGCAAGCTACTGCCAATTGCTACTCCCTACTCCCAGTGAAGTCATGGGTGAGCCTGATAATGTGACTAAAAGGTGCCTCACCCTGCATAAGGACATCTTCTGTCCTTAGCTCAAAAGCAATTATATGTTACAAGTCCCCCACCATAGGGGATCTTACAAACAAAAAAGCCCTACAAGTCGCCCTTCGTCCTACCTACAAAATGAATTGGAATTCTTTTTCCTGGTCTGTAGTCTTGACATGACCTATAAGACAGCCCTTCCTTGAAGGCACAAAATTCATAACAATACCCATGCCAAAAGCACTGCCATCATTTTCACAGTGTACTCAGAGGGCACCTTATTACCATGAAAGTTCCTTTGCTTAGAGGAGGAACTTTTCAGGTTTAGAATGTTCAGTAGCTGTGCTTTACGCGTTGTAATGCCCTTGGGAGAGGGCATTCTCAGAATAATGGGCTGCCTTGGCTCCACACCTTGTGCAAGCCCCCTTATTCTGAGAATGCCCACCCCTTGCGCTTGCCTAACACTTCTTTTGTTAGAATGCACATTGGAAAGGCCATCTCAGTTTTTGCAGCCACAAAAGTGGGCAATTATAGAAAGCCCCACAAGCAACCTCCAGAAAGTGCAGTCTTGGAACATTCCGCCCCAGAGTTATTTGGTGTTGCCGCTACTTTTGGTGAACTGAAACTTGATTTCTCCACCCTTTCCAAATTACAAAGGTTGTCAGTTGCCAGAAGTGAAGGGAAAAAAAGAACTAAAATTCACCAGATTTGTATACTTGCTTTTTATTCCCTAGCCAAAAATTATATAAAAGGATGATTAAAGTATTTGTACTTTATTTCTAGTTAATAGCCAGATCTGGCTAAATCTTCACAGGGATGATTGCCACTTTTGCTACATGTTCCCTATGGATGATAGCCACTTTGGCCACAAACAAAAAACCCTAAAAAAAAAAACGCACTGGTCCTTAGCTCTCTGGTATATCTAGTAACCCGCGGCGTCCTGTTCATCGTCTCGGTCGTCACGAGTCTTGTGCGTGACGACGAGGATCATCCATCAATCATCCATAGACGGAAGATCCTCGGGGAGGGAGCAGCGCTCACGAGTTAGTGTGTTTGCAGAGAGAGTCTGACAGGGAATCTTGCCGTGCCGTCGTCGTTAGTGTCACTGCCTCCTCGAGGGTTTCGAGTTTCTTTGGCCCTCTCCTGATGCGGCAATAAGCGCTACTTTGATCTTTCCAGTGGGAGCAATTTTTCTTTTTTTTCTTTTGAAGCCGGAAGCGTCGAGAAAGGAAACAGGTTTTTTTTTGAGGAGGTAAAAAAAACCATTAGCGATGGCTGCGGTGTGTATATTGCAGGCGGGTGTAGCAACATCGACGCTGGGAGCTGGAGGAGGAGGAGGAGGAGGAGGAGGAGGAGGTCATCATGACTGTAGACCTGATACGTCCGGAGCATCTTCCAGCAAGACCGCTGGAACCTCTTCTAGTGGAGTTAAGACATCCGGTTTTGACTTGTCAAATGGATTCCTACGGCCTCCCGTCATCCCTCGGCTCCCCCCCAATATTGTGCGCCAGTTGAGTATAAAGGCACGTCGCAATTGCAGCAACATCGGTGTTGCGCAGGTAGTGGCGGCTTCTGCTACGGATCGCCCCTCTTTGGATGCCATCTCGGCCTTGCCACAGGCAGATGTGCTCGAAGGCCAGCAGCTAGGGTCTGCACATGCGACAGCCGGAGCTAGCAGTTTTAGTATCGACACGACGCTGCTGTCGCAAGCCATTGCAGCGCCTCGTAATGGCACCCTACCTGTGGAGAAAGCGAAGCCGATGGCGAGAGCCACACTTGCCGTCCATGGCGGTGGGTTGTTTTCTCTCTGTTCCACCGAAGTAGAAATGCACCTTTCCTTCTTGTATTCACCAGAGATTTTGAGAGGACAAAAACGTGGATTGCTTTCAACGGTACAAGCATGTGTTGCTTTTGCTAGAATTTGAACTACCTTCCCATGTTGCCTCATTATCATTAGCTGCCAATGTTGGTTAGGACAACCATAATTCTAGACATTGCAAATTGCAGCTTGGCAACAATCACCTCTGCAATGCATTTTTAGTCTGGAATTGCTCACCTTATGGGGTTTCTACTGTTGTATCCTTATTGAACAGTATTAATGCTGTTGTTCTGACATGTAGTTTTGTAAGTGGATATGTATTTGTGCAACTGGATCTCTCATTAAAGTAATTGTTCTTATTCTTTGTGTCTTTTGGGTGTAGGTGAGAGAACTGGACACCGAAATGTACAGGATGCCCTGATAACTCCGATTTGCCAGACTTCCACCTATTTCTTTAGGGATACAGCTGAATTGATTGCTTTCCAGGTAATAGTGTGAATCTGATGTGCAAGTAGGGCTAAAATTCCAGGAGCAGAGTGGTTCTGGGTGCCTGTTGTCAGAAATTTTGCCACACATTCTTCTGAAGTTTCTCTGGGGGTGACTCAACAGGATTGACAAGACTCCCTTCATCATGTAGTAATGCTGCTACTGTTTCTGGTTATCTTTGCCAGGAAGGGACACACACCAGCTTTGAGTATGGCCGATACGGTAATCCAACTACAAATGCTGCTGAAGAGAAAATCAGGTCAGCTGCACACTTACAAGCTTTGTTTTTATTTACAGCTTGGATAAAGTGCTTTACTTCAAGTCTCTGTTGCCTCATTTAGTTCGTTCACTTCATGGGAGCCTTCCACTCAACCCTCCGATTCAAAAAAGTGCATATTTTAGAGATTTGCTATATTTTCTATCAATTCTTCACCAGAGCCATAACATGGATCCATAGAACTGATTTTTTTGATGTAGGACTTTGTAGATCTGTGTTGTGGGCTACTATATTGCTGATACTTGTTGACTTACTTGATTGGCCTACTGGTGCAGTGCCCTTGAGGGGGCAGAATCAACACTGTTGTCAGCATCTGGAATGTGTGTGACTACCACCATGCTTCTTGCTCTGGTTCCAGCAAATGGCCACATTGTGACCACTACAGATTGTTATCGCAGGACTCGTCAATTTATCCAGACAGTGCTCCCAAAAATGGGCATCACAGTACTTCCTTGACTTCACCTGGCTTATCAGGAAACTGTTAGTGCAGGGATGAAGTTTTTTTAGTTTTCAGTCATAACTGTTACAGGGTTTTCTGGGACAGGGAGTGTTCATGCTTGCAATGAACTTGAAGAGCAGTCAATAAATTTGTATTTCAAGAAAGTTCATGAATCATTCTCTTGTTTTGCAGACAACAGTGATTGACCCTGCAGACACTGCCACTCTTCAGCGTGCCCTAGAAACAAAAAATGTTAGTTTTCATTTCTGCTTCTGCAAATTCTTCTTTCAAAAATTTGTTTTTCATGTGAAATATCTTCTCTGTTTGGAAGCTTTTCTGTCCTGATTCCTGGTATCTTTCTTTAGCATTTATCCTCATCACTTAACCTTCTCCAATTGCTTACAGAATTGCTGGGTGTTGGTTGCTGATCCAGGTATCATTATTCTTCTCTGAGTCACCTACCAATCCCTACTTGCGGTGTATTGATGTGGAACTGGTTTCAAAGCTCTGCCATGCCCATGGAGCACTGGTTTGCATAGATGGGACATTTGCAACGCCTGTGAACCAGCAGGCATTGGCCTTGGGGGCTGATCTTGTACTCCAGTCTGCAACCAAATACCTTGCTGGTCACAATGATGTGAGTGAAGAGTTGTTGCAGTACACTCTCTTTGACACATATTTGCAGCCAATTTGTTGAGTAAAATTTCATGTTTCAAGAGATTTAAATGCTGTCAGGTGGCAAACAGTTCTGTTGTCAGGTATAGATTAAGGGTGAGAGAATCTCTTCTGAGTCAGATATAGCTTTATTATGTTGTACCAGTACTTTCAATCAGTGTTGGAGAGCTTTTGCAAAGGTTTTTGACTATTGGAGAAGCAGGTCTTGGCAGGCAGCCTCAGTGGGTCAAAGAAGTGCTTGACTCCTGTGAGAGCTCTTCACAATGTTTTGGGTGGTGTTCTTGACCCGGTGTGTACTCACTTCCTTATCTTCTTCTTGAGCTACTTTTCTTGGCTATGGAACCTAGGACTGTGCTGCTAATTCTAAAAGATGCTACACCATTATCTTGTCTCCTCTTGCCATTACTTCTGAAAATGTGACAGAAACTCAGGACACAGAATTTTTCACCTGAATTTTGAGCAGAGTATTTATATAATCATCTACCCTAGTCACTGCCATTCATGATGAAGGTGATGTCTGATGCTTTGTGAGTGGTACTCATAAGTCTATGCCAGCACTCAGTCTTGTCATGTTAGTTTTGGTTTTTCTGGAACTGACAGAATGGTACCTACAAAGTATTATTGTGGAGTTAAACTTGTGTAATATTGTTTCACATAATTTCAAAGAGAATATCTGTCAGGAAACAGGTGGCACAAGGTTTCTGCGTTTTCTACTGCTGAATATATGTTATGTGCACTGAAATAGTCTGGATATTGGGCTTGGAGCAGAATGCAGCATACCTTATTCTGCGAGGGTTGAAGACTCTTCATATTCGAGTCAGGCAGCAGAATGCAACTGCTATCAAGCTTGCAAGAACATTGGAGGCCCACCCCAAGGTTGACTTTACATTCAGCCCTGTGATGCATAGATCCACTTCTTGCTTTTGTGTCTCATATTCCATGCATTCCACATAGAGGAAGATTTAGGGTTCTTCTCATCTCCAAGAGCTCCATCTTCACAAGTTCCACAAGTACACCCAATGAATTCAGCATAATATAATGGATCTGACGGGTCAGGGTGGAAATATGGCAGGTGGTACGTGTACATTATCCAGGCCTGGAGAGTCATCCAGAGCATAGTATTGCCAAGCGACAAATGAGTGGCTTTGGTGGTGTTGTTAGTTTTGAGGTGCACATCTAAATCTTTGACTCACCCTTTCTGATTGCAAAGAATGGATGTTGCAGGCTGCTGATATGCCATTTTTGCATAACTTACAAGCTCTCCTAACAGTGAGTCAGTGTTTGATAGAGACAGACGGATGACCTTATTTGACTTTTTCTTATTATATTTCCCTGAATCCTATGTCACAGATTGTTGGGGACCTGGAGACCACTTCCAGGTTTATTGATGGTCTTAGAATCCCTTATATTGCACCTTCCCTTGGTGGATGTGAAAGCCTTGTGGAGCAACCCACGATTATCTCTTACTGGTAAGTTGGGTCTATCTGTTGGGCTCTTTTGCATATCCTGGTCCTATCTAATTCTAGGTGTACTAACTTGTGGATTACAACTTTACAGTAGACATTGGGCTCAACAATTACAATGTTGATGTTGTGCATTTGCCTGTAACAGGGATCAAACACCTGCAGAGAGAGCAAAGCTGGGCATTAAGGACAATCTTGTCCGGTTCAGCTGTGGGATTGAAGATTCTGAAGACATATTTCATGACATCCTACAGTCATTGGATGCCCTGTAACTCACTCTTCTATAACCTCTGCTCTGGTCTGATTTAGCCCAAAGGTCTTACGTAGAGATTGTGTGGAATGGAGGAGGGACACAATCATTTACTCTACTGCTGAGAGATGGTCTTGAACAGGGTTGAAAAAGAATGAGGAGAAGCAGTAAGTAGCTGGTGGTTGAAGTTTTTTTTGGTTGGTGATAAAAAGGTTTGAATCCTGATCATAGAAACTCAACAATTGAATTAATGAAGCTACAGAATTTTTTGGTTTGTTGTGGTAAATGCTTGCTTGAAAATATACAATTTCCAATCTCCCAAATGTAAACCATCATCCATCTATCCAATCCTCCATACTTTCCGCCTTGTGCAAAAAATTTCCCTCCCATTTGCCAAGGCACTTCAGGACTAGAACCATGCCTTGATGCTAAGTGTCTTTCTACTGGGTCCCTACTATTAAATTATCACTTACAGTTAACTTCTGCATTGGTTGAGCCATCCATTCACAATTAGAAGCCACAATTTAGTTTCATTGGTTTTTAAACAGTAGCATGCAAAATGTCCAGGCCTAAGCATCTCCAGTGGTGCTCTTTTCAGGATGCTATACTCCCCCATTGAACTTTGCAAAATGGTGCTGGGTGTCATGGTTCTTGTGGAGTCTCACAGTAGTTCTGCAGAGCAAAACACAACTTCATGTTTTGCTAGAATTGAAAAAAAATCAAATTTATGTTTTGCTGCAAGGAGCATAATTTGAACTTCGCACCAACTTCACATCAAGTTGATATGTCATGTAATGCAAGATTGGCCCCCAACATTATTGGAACTAAGACCATCTCCACTGGGAAAGCCAGAAATGGCTCGGCAATGGCAATTTGCAAACCCATGTACCCAAAGCTCTTGGTGTAAGAATTTATGTGGTTCATTTTTGAACCCCACCATGTGCACAAAATTAGGCTTGGCATTTTCTTATCCATTGTGCCACTTGAGTGCCAAAAGCCACATGACACCAATTGTTTCACGTGGGAGCATCCCAACTTTGGTTTGGTTTCCTGTGCAAGCATCACAAGTCCATTTGCCATAGCCATGTTTCTATGAGTTCAACCCCAGCGTTTGAACTTTAGAATTGGTAGCTCCATGTTTTTCGTCGCATGAACTTATGGAGCATTGGAAGCAAATGCAAAATAACCTCAATGCCTAGCTGCAAGATGAAGGTGATGAATATATCATTTTTGATGTCTTGATTGAACAACTAGGCGAAAATTTGGATGAAGCACTCAAGAGTCGTGGTGGCAGCAAACCTAGGCATAGACCAAAGGTGGAAAGAGGTAGAGAGGTTGGTCACATTTGAATTTTTTGTGATTTCTTTGCAATGTGGCTAGTTTACAATGATGAATTTTTCAAACATTGTTTTTGAATGCATAGAAAATAGTTTCTCAAAATTATGGAAGCAATAGTTGTGCATGATTTTTATTTTGTACATAAAAGAGATGCTATTGGGCTTTTAAGTCTTTCAAGCATCCAGAAATGCATATTTGCAATCAAAATGTTAGCATACGGTGTGGCAGTAGGTGTGGCAGTAGATTATACTGATGAATATTGTAGATTGAATGATTCCACTGCACTTGAATCCTTGAAAAGATTTGTGAAAGCTATTTGAGCATGTTTTGAGTCCAATTATTTGAGACAACAAACTCTAGCAAATGTCAAAAAAAAAATGAAGATCAATGAAAAAAGAGGATTTCCAAACATGTTTACTTCAATAGATTATATGCATCAGTCTTGGAAAAATTGCCTAGTGGCATGGTAGGGTCAATTTAGGACAAAAACAAGACAAGAAGCATCATCCTTAACACTATTGTCGATCAATCTTTGCGGATATGGCATGCATTTTTTGACTTGTTTGGGGAAACAATGATGTTAATGTTCTTGACATGTTGCCTTTTGTAGTAGAATTGTTAAAAGGTGAAGAAGTTAGCTTCATGGTGAATGGTACGTTTTATCCACGCTATTATTTGTTGGTAGATGGAATCTACCCCCTTGGAGTTGTTTTGTGCAAACCATGCATGAACCCCAAAACAAGAAGCAACAACATTTCACCCAAATGCAAGGAGCACAAAAAGATGTTGAAAGGACATTTGGTGTTCTCCAAGGTTGATGGGCAATATTTCAAAATCCTTGCCAATTGTGGGACATGTTCACAATCTTTGACATAATGTTTGCTTGTGTTATAATGCACAATATGGTGATTGAAGATGAAGGATTGAACAACATGCAAGGCTTTGAACATGTGACAACCATAGAAATGTGTAGAGAATTGACTTTTAATTCCTACATGGAACTCATAGAAAAGTTAGAAAATCAAAACAAGCACTTCTCACTTTGAAGTTATTTGGTAGAACATTTGTGGGCTCTCAAAGGCTCAAACTTTTCTTAAAATAAAACTTGATTTTTGAAAAAACATTCCAAATCAAAATTGCCCTGGATTTTCAAATTTGCATTCTAGACTTCAATATAGGTTCCAAATTGCATCAACCATGTTAGTGGTGTACAATCGTAATGTTTGGTGCATGTTTCATTTGTTGTTTTTTATTGATTGTGATGCATGGAAAGGGTTGGTTGATTCTAAATGGGGATGTAATGTTGATGTTGCAGCTGTAATATTGTTGGTATCAACAATAGTTGAATCACACGAAATATGCAACGTGCCCATCCGGCACCAAAGCCTTTTAAGGTCTTCATGCCTCCGCAACAACAAATATTCACACACTTCAAGTGTTGTGATTAACTCTTCAAGCATTATGAATAATTGGAAAGCTACTTAAACTTCCAAAATCTTTGCCTTCTTCATCATGACTACTACCATGTTTGCAATAGCTTTTGCTTGAACATGCAAAGTACACTCTTTAAGCTTTGCATTCTTTTGATCCTCCTTTGCTACCCTTGAACCTTGAGGCCAATGTAAAAGTTTGTAGTCACTACTTTTGCTACTTAGTTCCATTATTTCATAATCATGCAAATTTTTCCATTTCAATTGATGTTGAATCATGGTTAGGGATTTTGCGTGGGGGGGTGGGGGGGGGGGGGGGGGGGGGGGGGGGGGGTGTCTTCTTTGCCTCCATGGAATTTGACCATTGAGGCACCTCCTTCAACAAAAGTCAATAGTGTAAAAATAAAAATGAAGTATTCTTTGGGTCCTTAAGCTTGTAAAACTCCAAAACTTTTGTAAGAACATCCTTCAAGGAAATCCCAAATTCGTTTGAAGCAAGTATAGAATTATAGCACCCAACAATTTTGTAATGTCATGTTTTATGGCACCCCATTTTGTTTTTAAACTATGTGCAAGTCACTTTATGCCTTCAGCAAGCTTGTGTTTGTTGTAGTGATGAACAATGCATTGCCAAAATGCTACACTTCATTGGCCATTGCCACAAATTGGATCTTGAGAAATGGAGAGAAAACTCAAAACTAGTTGATGTTCTTTATCTACACAAAAGTTTTTTTCCTTTCCCACCCTTCACTTGCAAAGAGGTGGGGTCAAACATTACCATCATGGCAAGAAAGACAAGAAATGGAGTGTGATTTTATGATTGACAAAATATGATTTTTTGTCGGGTTCTTGAGGTATTTTTCTGGGCATGGCCATTTCATTTGCCATTGGTGAGCACCTTTGGGGTGTGTCATTTTAATTTTGATCCACAGCCAAAACTAAATTATTGTTCTAACCCTTTTATTGAGCACTATTGGGGATGCTCTAACAAAGGGGATGTTTATAATCTTGCACTACTTGTGCATGTAGTACTATTCATACACCCAAGATATAACCATAATTGTTTTTCTCCCCACTAATTATAATGAAAACCCTCAAAGTACCCTATGACTTTCGATATTAAGTATATTATTTGCACAAATGTGAAAATTTATTTTAAATGATTTTTTTTAAATAACAAGATATTTGAAATTAAATATTGAACTTTCAAGAACATTATATTTGTCAAAATGAAAATTCCAAAATTGATTAATTATTCAACACACATGCATTGAACCTACCAAGGTACTACAATATAATGTGAAAAATTATTAAAATTAATCACTTGGATTAATCATCACAATTAATCAATTGCAAACAATCAATTTCATTCAGGGCATTGTTTGTCATTATTATTACCCATTGCATAGGCCTAAGGATAATACAAAAATATCACAATAATTATTGTTACCATAGAGGGTACATCAGCTCATGTACCTTGTATTTCAGTGATAATTGTTGATTGGTCCTTGTTTTCAATTGGCTATATAGTTTGGTCGGTCCAAGTGGTTGTTATTAATAGTTTCCCACCTATTTGCAATCCTAATTTCAATTTGTGGGTCTGGTTGGAAAAAAAATAAAGTAACTAAAACTTGGATGTGAGAAATATATTTGCAAGGTCACATATGAAGTGTTGGTGGAAATTCTCTAACAACAAGAAACATGAATCCTTTCTAAAACACCCCCTAACAAGCTTTGTTTAATACTCTTCCAAATCACTTGTCCCATCGCCTGAGCTTTTACATGGCATAAGTGGGCCCCATTGGGAGAATATTGCAAACAATTGTTGAATCTCCTCCTTTCCACCATCAAATATGATCCAAAGATTTGCAATACAAAATAAACATTTGTAAGCCTTAAACAGTTGTAAGCTTCATCTCGAGCTAAAAGATTATGTGTTTGCATATCAAACTTGAAATTCAACTAATTTCAATTAATTTCAAATAAGTTTCATGGCACACCAAAAACCAAATGTTTTAGCAGACCCGACCTAATCTTGCAAGTTGCCACAATTTTCATTTCATTTCGAATCTTTTTGAAACTCTTCACTCTTCAAAGTTTTAGTGTGATTGTATAGTCTAATGTGTATTCTATTTGCACAACATATTTTCAAATTTGAACTTACTTTTTTCAATTGTGTTTGCTTGTACTTCTCTTGTAATTGTGATTCAATAGAGGTTTTAGGTTGCATAGGCTCCTTGGTTTGCTAATTAGAATCTAGCACATCACTTAATAATCTTTCTTAAACCCTTATTGCAGAATCTAGTTTCAATTCCATCACACCACAATTGCATTTAGGTTTTTCTTCTTGATCCAAACTTGCATTGCCTTCCTCTTCCAATTAAGACTCCCTAGGGTTTTAGGGTTGCATAAGTTCCTTCCTTTCCTAATCAAATTGTAGTGCATCATTTAGTGTTATCGCCCAAGTCCTTGCTTGCAAAATCCAATGTTAATTCTATTTCCATATCACATTTGCATTTAGGATTTTTCTTCTTCAATTTTCTTGTAATTGAGACTTTACAAAGATTGAGGGTTTAAGTCATGGCAAGCCCGGATTACATAGTGGTGGTGGATGATGCAAGAATCTTAAAAATTGTCAAAAAAACCTTCCAACTAGATGTGGCTTGTATAAACATGCCAAAATTATAGTCATTCCATGGGATTATGTTGAGGATTTTGTGGAAGGTGAATAGAACAATCAAAATTTCCCTTGCAAGTTTACAAAGACAAAGGAGCATGTTAGGTTTTTTCCCACAAACACATTGACATGCCAAAGTGCAAACTCTATAGCATTTGTTTATAGGTGAGAAAAAAATTAGCAAAACATTCATTTTATAATAAGGTTGGGATTCTTCATTTCAAAAATGTGTCAAGTTCTAAAGTGTTATATTTTGATCCTACAATGTTTTTTGTGACATTTTTTGTATTTAATTATATTCTTCATTTTGTTCCATTCTTGTATGTTGCACTTCAAAACCTATTATACAATTTCATTTTTAATTATTTTATTTCCCAATTCATTATGCTTTGGTTGCCATTGCAAAAAACCACTTTCATATTCTATTGCCCATCATAATTTCACATGAAAAAAATTCTATTGCATATTCTTAATGAACTCTAAGTTGCATGTAATGTGTTTTTGGTCATGAACATTCAAATATCCTTGTGAATTGAATTGAATGTTTGGTGCATCTAATAATCATTGTGATAATCTAACTTTGAATTGATTTCCTTTCCTAAGGTTTTTTTTTTTTTGGGGTTCAAAATAACATTCATAGTTTGTTGTAAAACACAATTTCATAATTTGTCGTAAAGCATAATTTCATTTTGCAAAGCATAGACGATTGTCATATGAGTTTATCGTGACCATTCCAATCTCAAATTTGAATTGAATTTATAGTCTATTGCACCTTAAAACCAACTTCACAATCCCATTCTCAATTTTTTACTGTACATAGTTTTTTTTTCCCCAAGTTTAGAATCATTTCTATAGCATGCTACCAAACATAAGTTCATCTTAGGGAAATTCATATCCGAAATTTCCAAATGCATTTAAAGATGCAAATGTATATGACATTATTGTGACTATTTCAATTTTAATTTCAATTTGAAATCATAGTCTACTTCACTTCATATTGGATTGCATTACTTGATTTTGAATTCAAACTTTGCCTTGAGATTCTTATTTCCCCCCAAGTTCAACATTACTTGTCTTGTCATACTTTTGTTTTCCAAATGTTGCTTTCAAAATCATTTACCTTTTTTTGACCATTAATTGCAAGTTCATGTCCAATTCCAAGTTTGTTTCAATTACTAAGTTTAAAGTTAGTTTCCTCACATTTTGTTTGTTGTGCTTCATAATCAACTCCACAATCTAATTTTGAATTCTAAATTAACCCTACCATGTGCATTGTTTTGGTTTTTTCCAACTTCAAAATCACTTTCCTAATTGTTTTTCAAGGAATGTTTTCAATCATAGCCAATGTTCACTACACCTCAAAGTTTTTGTTTTTCAAGCTAAGTTTAAACTATGGAATGTTTGAAGATTATTTTTCCCCATGGTCTAATTCACCATCATAGTTTTTCCCAAAGCACAATTTCATATTGAATTGTGCACTTTTAATAAGTTAGGCCTTTTCTAAGAAAATTAGTTCTTTAAATTTTTTTGTGATGATCTATTTTGCTCTTGTTCAAACTATTTCCAAGTCAATGTTGACTTCATACCCAATGCCATATACCAAATGTCATGTTGCACATTAAATGTTATTGAAAACAAATGTTTTACTGATTTTTGGAGTTACAACGGAATGAAACTAAAAATGCATTCCCTAACTTTGTGCACTTTGAACTTAGAGAAGCATGTGGGAGATTCAAAATGGGTTTAAAATGAAGGGGTTTTACATTCATGGAAAAATTAACTTACATAGATCAAACTTGGTCACTTGTCAAGCTCACATAACTCTTGCAATTTGACGTTTGAAAAGAGGCACCATTCTCTTCCATTTATTATGTTTTTGGTTTTGTTCCAAAGGTTGCATTGAAATGGTTAAAATCCCTAGGACTCCTAAGTTGGAATTTCAAAAATTGTTAAGATATGGGTCTTACAACCTTGCATGTTCATAACTTTTGCATACAAATTCAAATTGAAAAGATTAAGCAAAAAACATTGTAGCCTTTGAAAAAATCTTTCAAATGCCATATTGCACGATAAATTAAAAAATTATTTAACCATTTTCCCTAAGTTTTAGTGGTTGAGAATCAAACTATCAATTTGACTCCTGACTTTTCTTTTGGTGATAATTTGAACTTCAAAACTCCAAATGGAGAATGCAAGCCTGTTTGTGATATTGACATTTTGAAACACTACTACAAAATGTGGGTGTAGTTCATTAGTCCTTGTTCATTAGACAAGTGAATTCACCGCTTTCCCACTAATCCCTGTTCACTACAACTAGTGAATTCATTCAAAATCTAATGAAATCACTTGGCGTATAGGGACACCTTTTGTTGTAGTGAAAGTTTTCCAATTGTATAAATAATTCTCAATTTGAACCAAAAATTCAAGACATTCTAGGACCAAGTTCTAAAATGATTCTCATTTGAAAATGTTTGGGACTCACTTCTATTGCACTTTCTCATGGCAAGTTTTGGGTTTGTGACTAAGATTGGGGCATGAGAGAAAATGTAAGTTAAGAAAATGTTTTAGGATTCAAACATTCTTTGGTCACAAACTCAAAATTAAGGTTGCAACACTTTTGTTGTTCTTATCACCCCGACAATCTCCTACCATACCATGAAGTTGTCATTCCCCTTGCCATTGTTTGAGCCTAGACAATACATCTTCTAAACTAAAAACCTTTATTTCAACCCTAATTTTTAGTAAGGATACTCAAATTCAAAACATTTTGAAAGTCGATTTCTTATCTTGGGACATCTTGTCCCAAATTTAACAAAATTTGATTCCACTTTTGGGTCGTTAATTTTGAAAACATGCTATTCCTTGGCAATAACCTTACACATGAACATATGAAAGGTATACACCATGGAATGTATGAAAGATATAAATTTTACACCTCCACTTTTGGGTTGTTCATTTTGAAAACATGTTATTCATTGGGGGTAATAACCTTACACATGAACATATGAAAGGTACACCACCATGGAATGTATGAAAGATTTACGCTTTAAACCTTCAATTTTGTTTGGGTACACATTGCTACTTGCGAGCAACCTTGCAAATAAACAAATTCAATATCCATGGATGTAAGGTATGATAAGGTGCCCCCTTCACATAGAGTAGGAAATGTCTAGGAGAGTTTTACATGATAGTG
>Ga0116228_10003252_pt1 | contig 14238 bp, 15 predicted proteins | sample S1TSphfallax_2_FD_89694 | JGI IMG/M metagenome (GOLD analysis project Ga0116228, IMG submission 89694) | Host-associated microbial communities from peat moss isolated from Minnesota, USA - S1T2_Fc - Sphagnum fallax MG | ecosystem: Host-associated > Plants > Peat moss > Unclassified | place... | reverse complement strand
TCAACGTCCGCGCCAACGCCCAGGCGCGGGATCTGGCGCACCGTGACGGCGTCGATATCCGCTATTATTCTATCATCTACGAAGTCGCCGACGATATTGAAAAACTGGTCAAGGGCAAGCTCGCCCCCGTGCAGCGCGAAAAATTCCTGGGCTATGCGGAAATCCGCCAGGTGTTCAACATCACCAAGACCGGCAAGGTCGCCGGCTGCTACGTCACCGAAGGTCTCGTCAAGCGCGGCGCCGGCGTCCGGCTGCTGCGCGACAATGTGGTGATCCACCAAGGGGACTTGTCGCAGCTGAAACGCTTCAAGGACGATGTGCGGGAAGTCGCCCGCGGCTATGAATGCGGCTTGTCCTTCGCCGGGTTCCAGGACCTGCAGGTGGGCGACATGGTGGAGTGCTATGAAACCGAAACAGTCGCCGCGTAGCGGTGCGCCGTCGCAGAGGCAATTACGGGTCGCGGAGGAAATACGGCACATCCTGGCCGAACTTTTCCTGCGCACCGAATTCCATGATCCGGACCTCGCCAAGGCGCATCTGACAATTTCGGAAGTGCGGATGTCGCCGGACCTGAAGCACGCGGCGGTGTTTATTTCGCTCCTCGGCGGCCGCGACGTTACCCCGCTGCTGCCGGCGCTCAAACGCGTCTCGCCTTTTTTACGCAGCCAGATCGCCCCGAAAATCGCCTTGCGGGTCACGCCGGAGGTAAAATTTTTGCCCGACCAGGCGCTTGAGGAAGCGACTCGGATTAATAATCTGCTCCATGCGCCGGAAGTTGCCCGCGACCTCGGCAAGGGAGAATAACGTTCTAACGACCCGTCATTCTCGCACCCCTCGTCATTCCCGTGAAAGCGGGAATCTCCTGACATCGCAACCGTCTAGTGGTCCGAATCTGAAGTTCGCTATAGGGTGCGAACTCCAGATTCGGACCACTAGCGCTTTATTTTCAGTGGCCTGCTTACCCCTGAAGTCCGCCATATAGTATGACGGACTTCAGGGGCAGGACAGTAGATTTACCGCGTTGCGCGGCAGAAGATTCCCGCTTTCGCGGGAATGACGGCGTTATGCGGTCACGATGACCGAAATTCTGAACCGCACCGACCACGACATTCTCCACGCCGCCGCGGTGTTGCGGGCCGGAAAACTCGTCGCGTTTGGGACCGAAACCGTCTATGGCCTGGGTGCCGATGCCACCAACGCACTGGCCGTCGCGGCGGTTTTTGAGGCCAAGGGCCGCCCGCTCTTCAACCCGCTGATCTGCCACTACGAATCCGCCGATGCCGCTTTCGCGGACGTGCTCGCCTCGCCGCTGGCCGAACGCCTGGCCAACACGTTCTGGCCCGGCCCGCTAACGCTGGTGCTGCGCCGCCGCGCGGCGTGCCCGGTCGCCATGCTGGCCGGGGCGGGGCTGGAAACCCTGGCGGTCCGCGTCCCCGCGCATCCTGTCGCGCAGCGTCTCATCGCCGCGCTTGGCCGGCCGGTCGCCGCCCCTTCGGCCAACCGTTCCGGCGGCATCAGCCCCACCACGGCGGCGCATGTGCTGGCGGGGCTGGAGGGCCGGATCGCCGCGGTCATTGATTCCGGCCCCTGCCGCGTCGGCCTGGAATCCACGGTTCTGGACCTTTCCGGTCCCACCCCTTTTCTGCTCCGCCCCGGCGGCGTGAATGTTGAGGCGCTGGAGGCAGGTATCGGTTGTCAGTTGTCAGTCGTCAGTCATCAGAGCGAGGCGCTGCGTTCGCCTGGGATGATGCTTTCGCACTATGCGCCGCGGCTGCCCTTTCGTATCAACGCCACCGGCGTTCACCCCAACGAAGCTCTGCTCGCCTTCGGGCCGCCGCTCCTGGGCGCCGGCCTCGTCTTTCAGCTTTCGTCATCCCAAAACCTTAACGAAGCCGCCGCAAATCTGTTTGAAGGTTTGCACTGGCTGGACCAGAACGCCGCCGCCCGCGGCCTCACCGCCATCGCCGCCATGCCCATTCCCACCCATGCCCTCGGCCGCGCCATCACCGACCGCCTAACCCGCGCCGCCACGCCCTTTGACAACTGACCACTGACCACTGATCACTGACTCGCATGACGCGTTCGCCCCTCCGCCGCATCGACCGGTATATTTTCGCCCAGCTATCGCTATCGCTTGTGCTGGTCACCGCCGGCCTGGTGGCGCTGATCTGGCTCACCCAGTCGCTGCGTTTCATCCAGATCATCGTCAATCGCGGCCTCTCGCCATTGGTTTTCGTCAAGCTGACCCTGCTGCTCGTCCCCAGCTTCGGCGCCACCATCCTGCCCATTACCTGCTTCATCGTTGTGGTCTTCGTCTATGCAAGGCTCTCCGGCGACCGCGAGCTTACGGTGATGCGCGCCACCGGCATGTCCGACCTCGCTTTGGCCCGGCCGGCCCTGGTGCTGGCGGCGCTGGTGGTCGCCTTGTGCTATTGGCTCAACCTCTTGCTCGTGCCGCAATCATTGAACGCCTTTCGCAGCTATCAATACGAAATCCGCAACCAGATCGCCGCTTTTCTGCTGGAGCCCGGCGTCTTCACCCCGGTCAGCGGCAATCTCACGGTGTATGTGCAGTCGCGGGACACGCAAGGCGGGCTGCAGGGCATCCTGATCGAGGATAACCGCCAGAAGGGCGCGTCTGCGACTATTTTGGCCCGCTCCGGCCAGCTGGAGGTGACCCCGCACGGGCCGCTTGTCATCCTGGAGGACGGCTCGCGCGAGCAGGTGGATCCGCGAACCGCGCGGCTGGATGTCCTCACCTTTCACCGCAACGTCGTCAACCTGGCCGAAACCGCGAAAAGCATCGCGACCGACAATATGGATGCGGCGTCGGAATCCCTCTCCGCATTGCTCGATCCGCCAATCGCGCTCAACGCCGCTGAGCGGGCAAAATGGCTCGTCGAGGCGCAGCGCCGGCTATCAGCGCCGCTGACGGCGATGAGCTTCACCTTGATCGGGTTGCTGGCCGTGCTCGGCGGAAAATTCCGCCGTCATGGCGGTCTGCTGCGCCCGCTCAGCGCGGTCGCCGTGGTCACCATGCTCGTCGCCATCGGGCTGGGGGTCAATAATTTTGCCGCCCGCAGCCTGGACCTGCTGCCGCTCGTCTGGATCGCCATTCTTTGTCCCGGCATCGTCGCGGGCGTGCTGCTCTTCATACCCCGGCGCTTTGCAGCGGGCCGGCTGCCAGAGACGGGGCGTGCGCATTGATCGGCATTCCCGTCACGCTTTCGGTTTATTTCGGCCGGCAGTTCGCCGCCGCCGTCTTCATCATGCTGGCCGGCCTCACGGGCCTGGTCTCGCTGTTCGACTTCCTCGAATTGCTCCGGGAATCCGCCAGCGTGCCGTCAACCGGCTTTGGCATCATCGTCGAGATGGAATTGCTCCGGGTGCCCTGGGTGGTCATGCAGATTCTGCCTTTCGCGGTACTGCTCGGCGGCATTTTCGCCTTCTGGCGCTTGACGAGGTCGTCCGAGCTTGTCGTTGCGCGTGCCGCCGGCGTTTCCGTCTGGCAGTTTCTCGCCATCCCAGTGCTGTTTGCCGCCTGTCTCGGTATTTTTGGCACCAGCGCCATCAGCCCGGTCTCCGCCCTCATGTTCGGCCGGGCGGAGACCCTGTACAACGTGTATCTGCGCCCCGGCGGCGGCCCGCTTTCACTCAACGGCGGTGACCTCTGGGTGCGCCAGGCCGACCATGGTTTGAATGCCAATGGGTTCGCCGTCCTCCATGCCGTGCATGTGCGGCTGCATGATCAGGTTCTACGCGCCGATACGATCAGCATTCTCCGGCTCAGCAGCCACACCGCCCTGCTGCAGCGAATCGAGGCGCAATATGCGACCCTGGTGAATGGCGGCTGGGATCTGCAGAATGTCTATGTGTTGGTGCCGGGTGCCGCACCGGTCCGGCAGCCGGAGATGATGTTTCCCACCGACCTCACCGTGCACCGCGTGCAGGAAAGTTTTGCCTCGCCGGATTCGCTCTCCTTCTGGGCGTTGCCCGGGTTCATAGACCTGCTCAAACGATCCGGCTTTTCCGCCACCCAGCATGAGCTGGCGTTTCAGGCACTGCTGGCCTTGCCTTTGCTCTGCGCCACCATGGCGCTGGTGGCGGCGGGGTTTTCCATGCGCCCGGCCCGCAAGGGCGGGGCGGGGCGGATGCTGGTAAGCGGGGTGGGTTGCGGTTTCGCCTTGTTCATGGTTTCCGAGGTGGCCGACCAGTTTGGAACGTCCGGGGCTTTGCCGGTCGTGCTGGCGGCCTGGGCCCCGGCAGTGTCCGGTATGCTATTGGCGCTTGCGTTGTTGCTGCATCTGGAAGATGGCTGACCTTGATGAAACGCCGCAAAAAATCCGGGTTGAAACTTTTACCCGCACTCCGCGCCGCTTCGGCCGGCAGGTCTGCACGCGGCAAACGGCGGCGGCTACGCGCCGCCCTGAGGATGGTTGCGATACCGGTGCTGGGTATCGCCGGCACCGGTATGGCGCTGGGCATCGCGCATGCGCAACTCGACAACCTGCTGAGCGCGCCTGGCTCTGCGCCGCTGCCATCTGCAAAAATGCCGGTGACATTCCTGGCCGACCAGGTCGACTACGACAAGACCGGCAATGTCGTCACCGCCACGGGCCATGTGCGGGCCTGGCAGAACGGCGAGACGCTTTATGCGGACAAGGTCGTTATCAACCGCACCACCGATGTGGCAACCGCAACCGGCAACGTTATTTTGCTCCAGCCGGCCGGCGATTCCGTGTTCGCGCAGTCCGCCGTGCTTTCCCACGGCATGAAGGATGCCGTGATGCAAGGTGTCGCCGCGCGGCTCGCGCAGAACGGCCGGATGATCGCCAATGGCGCCAGGCGCTATAACGGCGAAATCGATGAGCTTTCGAAGGCTGTCTATTCCGCTTGCAATCTGTGCAAAACCGACCCCTCGCATGCGCCGCTCTGGCAGATTCATGCCACCTCGGCGACGCGCGATCTGCAGCACAAGATGATCGAATACCGCAACGCCGTCATGGAGATGGACGGATTTCCTGTGTTCTACCTCCCCTATATGACGCAGCCGGACCCTTCGGTGAAACGTCAGACCGGCTTGTTGATCCCTTCGGTCGGGGACAGCTCCCGGGTCGGGCTGTTCATCAGCATTCCCTATTACATTGTGCTGGACCAGGAGTCTGACATCACATTGACCCCGGTCATCGCCACCAAGGAAGGCCCATTGCTGGATGCGCAATACCGCCGCGCCTTCAATGCCGGCGTGCTGCATATCAGTGTTGCGGGCGGCAACGATCGCGGCCATTTCGGCGATGCCGTTTTCTCTGACGGCAGCTTCGACATCAACGACACCTGGCGCGCCGGCTTTACCTATAACCGCGCATCGAGCGCGCTCTTCCTTGATGATTTCAACATCCTGCCGAATGCCGCCGAGCTGACGAGCAATGTTTATGTCGAAGGCTTCGGGCCCGGCGCCTATACGCGGCTGGAAGCCGATACGTATCAGGGGCTGGTCTCCAGCATCACCCAAAGCTCGCTGCCGATCATCGCACCCTACGCGCAGTATGATTTCAATTCCAACCCGGACAGGCTGGGCGGCCGGTTCGATATCGACGCGGAATTCTTCAACGTGCTGCGCAATGTCGGCACGAATTCGCGCCGCGCCTCGGTGGCCGGCACGTATAGCGTGCCGTTCAGCGGGCCGCTCGGGCAGCTATGGCTGGCCCGCGTGCAGCTAATCGCCGCCAGCTACAACGCCACGGCGCTGAATGAACAGCCAAGCTATTCGACCCTGGCCAGCGCCGATACCGCCCGCGTGCAGCCCTACGGTGCGCTGTTCATGCGTTGGCCCTTCGTCCGCTCGGCCGGCGCCTATGGCAGCCAGATCGTCGAGCCGGAGGTGCAGTTCGTTGCATCGCCGGATATCGGCATCCGGCAAAATCCCAAAATTCCAAACGAGGACAGCCTCGACCTCGAATATTCGGACGCGAATCTCTTCGACCTCAACCGCTATCCGGGAATCGACCGGCTGGAGGGCGGCGAGCGCGTGGATTATGCCATGCACGGCGCCTGGTACCTGCCCGGGGGCGCGTTTCTGGATGGTATCGTTGGCCAGTCCTACCGGTTCCATAAGGACCTGGATTACCTGCCGCTCTCCGGCCTGAACGACAATCTTTCTGACATCGTGGCGCGCGCGACCGTCGCTCCGGTGCCGTATTTCAAATTCACCTACCGGACGCGGTTGAGCCATACTGATCTCGGCGCCCGGATGATCGACGCGACGGCGACCGCCGGCACCGGCCTGTTGAACATCACCGCCGGCTATCTCTACGCCAATACCAACCCATACGTGCTTTACAACCAGCCAGGGATACCGGCGGCTTATTACGTTGCGCGGCACGAAGTCACCGCCAGTGCCACCAGCGCTTTCGGCCCGTACACGCTTGCCGCCGGCGTGGCGCGGGATTTGGCCACCGGCACGTTCGATACCGCCAATTTTTCGGCCGGCTGGCAGAATGAATGCATGGCGGTGAGCCTCAGCTATTTTCACCGTTTCACCTCCTTCAACCTCGACAATGGCAATACGGTCTTGTTGCTCCAAATCACTTTCAAAACACTCGGCAACGTTGGATTTAGCTCACTATGAAGCAGATTTTTCTCGGCCTGGCTTTCGGCATCGCGGCGGCACTTTTTGGCGCCAGGGCGGCGGTTGCGCAGGATGCCAGCATCGCCGCTGTGGTGAACGGCCAGGTGATTACCGATGACGACGTCGCCAACCGCGCCCGGCTGCTCGCTCTGTCCAGCGGGATGCCGGCGACACCGGATATCGTGGCGCGGCTGAAGCCGCAGATCACCCAGGAACTGATCGACCAGACCCTGCAGATGCAGGAAATCGACAAGCGCAATGTGGTGGTGCCGGAGAGCGATATCGAAACCGCGATCGGGCATATCGAACAGGGCAACAACCTGCCGGCCGGCGGCCTGCGCGCCCGGATGCAGGCTTCCGGCATTTCCTTCGCCACGCTGGTTTCGCAAATCCGTACCGAGATCGGCTGGCAATCCGTGCTGCACCAGGTACTGGGGCCGGAGTTGCAGCCTACATCCGGCGATATACGCGCGGAGAAGACAGCGCTAAAAGACCAAATCGGCACCACGCAGTATCATCTGGCGGAGATTTTCATCCCCGTGACCGACCCGGCCGATGAGTCGACAGCGCGCAATTTCGCGGCAACCGTCATCCAGCAACTGCGGGCGGGAGCACCCTTCCCCGTGGTGGCGGCACAGTTCAGCCAGGCGCAGACGGCGCTGCAGGGCGGGGACCTTGGCTTCGTGCCGCTCTCCCAGCTGGACCCTTCCGTTGCCGCCGTGGTTGTTACCATGCCCGCGGGCGCCGTGAGCAACCCCGTCCGTGTGCCAGGCGGCTACGACATCGTGCAGATGCAGGGCACGCACCAGGTCGGCTCCTCGATGTCCACCACCCTGTCCATCCGCCAGGCTTTTGCGCCGTACCCTGAACCGATCAGCAACGGCCAGGTTGGCCCGGCGCAGGCGGCGGTGATCAGCAAGCTGGTCCAGGCATCGCATGGCGTGCATTCCTGTCCGGATATGGAAGCGTTGAACGCCCAGTTCGGCAATGTCCGCCCGGCGGACCCCGGGCCGGTTGACCTCGCCTCCGTCACGCCGCCGGCCTTCCAGACAATTCTGGCAAACCTCCCGCCCGGTCGGGTCAGCCAGCCGCTGGTCGCACAAGACGGCGTTTCGGTGGTTACCGTATGCTCAAAGCAGACCAACGCCGTTGGCCTGCCATCGGATGACCAGATCACCCAGGTCATCATCGAGCGCCGCGTTGAGCTGGAGTCGCAGCAGCTGCTGGACGATTTAAGGCACCGGTCGATCATTACGGAAGAGTAGTCAGTTTTCAGTCGTCAGTTTTCAGCGACCGGGCAATGCTGGCGGATGTGGCGGCCGGGGCGGCTGCAAGTATCCAGAACGGAACAGCGCGCCAAGGCTCGAACAGGAGAAAAAACAAAGCCCCGGCGCAGAGAATGCCGGCGAGCAGCGCCATCCGACGCTGGCCCAACCGCAGCTGCGCGAGCGGCGGCGCAATGAGCGCGAGCAGGAAGGATGGTGGCTTCAACCCCGGTTTCATATTCGGAAACGGATCGTACCGGACCGCGGGCGCCACGATGCCGTGACGTTTATCCCACCTCAGCTGCGCCTCCTGAGCCGGATCAAGCGGCTGGTCGCAAAACATTTTTGACGCAGGGTCGGAGCGCGACGATATTTCCCATTCATGGGGAAGTGACTTTGGGTCAAGCCAGCGCACATGGCGGAGGCCGTGAAGGATAAGGACAGTGCAAACCGCGCCGACAATGACACAAACAAACGCGACCTGGAGGCTCGCTTCGTGCTCAACACCGTATTTGCACCCCGGAACGACGCCAAGCGCGAGCGCGATGGCCGCAACCGTCATGGGGATATAGGCCGCAATCAGCAGCCAACTTTCAATATTGAACAGGCGCACGCCCAGGAGCTTACCTTGCCCCATGAGGATCAGGGTCGACATGAACACTGGCATCACACCCAAAAAAAGCCATTGGGCGTTCTGATAATAAATGCCGAAATTATCGAAATATGCGGCGATTTCCAGCGTTATTCCGATCGGAACCACAAGAATCAGAAATGCCCAGCCTGAAAAGGCCGGCACTGCCCGCCTTGGAGCGCCGCGGGGACGGTTTCGGGGCCTATCATCGCACCCCGCGAGGTAATCTTTCACCGAGTCGGCATTTTTCTTTGGCGCGCGGATGGTCATTTCCCGCTCGCAGATTGACGCACCACCGCCACATGAAAAACGATGTGATGGACCAGCGTCGTAGGGCCTGCACTCCGGGGCGTAAAGTGGGTCTCCACCCAGGAAAATCCGTCTTTGACCGGATCGGCCGGGTCCAGTGCATACATGGCGCCGGAATAACCCATGCCACGGAGCGCGACTTTGTTGATTTTCAAGAGGCGCGTCTTTGACAACAAGTCGTGGACTCAGAGCCATGGTATTCTTCCGCCAACGCCTTTTTGCCGTCGAGTTCCATCACGAATGCCCCGCCGTCCGCGGCAAGCATGATCCCGCACGCAAAACAGGCAACTGCACCAAGCGCCGGCATGATTGCCATGCCGCCAATAACTACCGCAACAGCTGATCCCCAACCGGCGATCAAGCCTGCGATATCAAGCACGGTTCCGACGCCATCAAAGGGCTGCGGGTGAGCTTCGATGAAACGTCACGGCATTAGGGTCCGCGGGCGCGTTGCTTGGCCGCATGTAGAAGCGCGTCGCGCCGACGCTGCCCGGAGATGACTTGGCCCGCGCTGAAAGTGCATCTTCGATGCTCTGCCAGACACCGCTCGATGGGTGCATCGGTGCAGGCAGGACCGGGCCGGTGCTTCTCGCCACGAGGGTGAAACCGTAACCATCCGCGTCAAACCGTGGCAGGCGGATTGTGGCTGACCCTGAGGGATCGCTCCAAACCAAACCGACTTGCGGCCCAAGCGTTTCGTGTACGAAAGCCCCCAGCCGGACGGCGACTTCACCCTGGTTCGCGTAAGGCAGCCAGGACGGATCACCGATTTGGATAGTCTTTTTGTCTTCCCTGCTCATTGCGCATGGCGAATCCTAGAGCGTGATCGCTTCAAGTAGCGATCACGCTCTAGCTTTTTTGCTGAGGGCGATTCACGGTTTCGGCGCGCTCAAGCGAGCGCACCTCAAACGATCGCGCTCTAGGGCGGTGTCCACGGCACGGCACGGAAGTTTCGCGCGGCGGATGATTTGGTGCCCAAAATCCCCATATGCCACTCAAGCGAAAATTTTGGGAGCAATCGGCATGACCACCATTCACTACAAAGTCGTGGAACACGACGGCGGCTGGGCTTACAAGCTGGGGGATGTGTTTTCCGAGCCGTTCCGGACGCATGAGGCGGCGGTCAAAGCCGCGCATCGTGTCGCCCGGGAGCAGCAAGTGCCGGGGGAGACGCGGTATATTGAATACCAGGATGCAGCCGGGGTGTGGCGAACCGAACTGGCGCAAGGCGGCGACCGGCCGGAGGCGGATGTGGAAGGGTAGGAGTCGGGTTTAAGCCTGCTTCAGCTCAATCAGGCTTTTCCGGATTTTTCGGCTGCGGTTGATCTTATCCTCGATATAGGCCGTATCGCCCCAGCGCACGGCGCGGGCCATGGCCTGCGCGTCCTCGGAAAACCTTGCCAGCATTTCCAATAGCGCTTCCTTGTTGTTCAGAAAAATATCCCGCCACATTTCCGGGTCCGAAGCGGCAATGCGGGTAAAATCCCGAAATCCGGAGGCGGCGAATTGGAGGACTTCCTGACGGGTTTCATCGGCCAGATCATCGGCCGTGCCGCAGATGGTGAAGGCGATCAAATGCGGCAAATGGCTCACGATGGCCAACACGCGGTCATGGTGCGCGGCATCCATCCGCGCCGTCAGCGCGCCGGTGCGCCGCCAGAGCGCGTCCAGTTTTTGCACCGCCACCTCGTCCGTGCCGGCAGGCGGGGTGAGCAGGCACCAGCGGCCTTGAAACAGGGCGGCGAAGCCGGAATCCGGGCCGGAAAACTCGGTACCCGCTACGGGATGCGCGGGCACAAAATGCACACCCGCCGGCACGAACGGCCCGACATCCCGGATGACCGATTGCTTGGTGGACCCGACATCCGAAAGCACCGCCCCCTTCATCAACGCCGGCGCAATGCGCTCCGCCAGCGCCGCGTAGGTGCCGACCGGCGAACACAGAATCACGCAATCCGCGCCCTCAACCGCTTTGGCGGGGTCAAGCTCGCACACATCGGCAAATCCCAGCTCAGCCACACGGTCCAGCGTTTTTTTGCTCCGCGTGCTGGCCACGATGGTTTCGGCGATCCCACCATATTCGCGCGCCGCCCGCGCGATGGAACCGCCAATCAGGCCCGGCCCGATAATGGTCAGCCTGTTGAAAATGGTTTCAGCCATGCTGAAATTCTTCCAACGCGCTCCCGGTTAAATCGCATTCCTCGTCCGTGCCGACGGTGATCCGCAGGCATGATGGAAGGCCGTAGGATTTTACCCCCCGCACGATAATGCCACGCGCCCGGAGGAAAAGATCCGCCGCCATGGCGCGCTCAGGGGTCGCAAAATCGACGAGCAAAAAATTTGCCTCGGCCGGGTGCACGTTAATCCCGCAAGCGCCAAGCCGCGCTGCGAGCTTGTTCCGTGCCGCGGTATTACGGGCGCGGCTTTCGGAAATCCAGTTGGGGTCGGCAACGGCAGCGATTGCGGCGGCGGCCACCATGCTGCTGACGTTGAAAGGGGCCCGCGCCCGGTTCAGCACATCTACCACCGAAGGCGGCGCATACGCCCAGCCCAGCCTGGCACCGCCCAACCCGAAAATTTTTGAAAACGTGCGCGTCATCGCCGTGTTCTCGCCCGCTTCCACCAGCGCCACCCCGGCATCGTAATCCGCGCGCTCTACATATTCTGCATAGGCGGCGTCAATCACCAGCAACACCTCCGGCGGCAATTTCTGGCGCAACCGCGCCATCTCAGCTTGGCCGAGCAGAGAGCCGGTTGGGTTATTGGGGTTGGCGATAAACACCATTCGCGTCGCTTGCGTCACCTGCGCAAGAATCGCATCAACATCCGTTGTAAGGTTGCGCTCGGTTGCCTTGCGCACGGCACAACCAGCCAGCTTGCCGGCGATTTCGTAAATCGAAAACCCGTGCGCGCTCATGATCAGCTCGGTTCCCGGCCCGCCATAGGACTGAATGAGCAACGACAAAATATCATCCGACCCATTGCCGCAAACAATGCGTTCCGGGTCCAGATTGAAAGCTTTGCCAATCGCTTCGCGGAGCAAAACCATGCCGCCATCCGGGTAGCGGTGCATTTCGGCGGCGGCGTCTCGCATGGCCGCAATCGCCGCGGGCGGCGGGCCGAACGCGCCCTCGTTTGATGAAAGTTTTATGACACGGTTCACCCCGGCCAATTTTGATTCACCGCCAACATAGGAGGCCACGGAGAAAATCTCCGGTCTCGGTTTTGGCCCGAGAATCATGGGGTGGAATCAAGCGGCAGCGCAAACCCGCCGATGATGGAAGGTGGGGCGTCCAGGCCCGAAATTTGGGCAAGCCGCGGATCGCCATCTTCAACCAGACCCTCCACCTCGATCAGCGCCAGGCTGCTTCTCTCCCCGTCGCGCTTCAGCCACATCTGCCCGGGCGCAAAGCCCGCGACGGTGAGGAGCGAAATAATGCGGGTGCGGGAGGTATCGGCGTTCAACTCAAGCGCGATCAGCCCGCGGTCCTGCCCGCTTGCATCCGGGCGGATGGCGGCGACGACATAGGCGTCGCCGGTTGGCGCGCCCTCCGCCCGCTTGGTCCAGAACGGCAATTTGGCAATGACTGAAAGCGGGCCGGGGCCCATAAGCGCCGTCCACCAGCTGCCATCCGCCTCTTCGCTTGGCGGCGGCAGCACGGCCACCTGGGCGGTGCCACGTTCCAGATCCGCCAGCGCCTGGGCCGGGTTGTGATGGCGATGCAGGGCGGTCAGCGGCCCGAAATGCTCGCGCGCCAGGGCTGTCAAGTCGCTCGCATCATCGCGCGCGCATACCGCAACGGTCTGCCCGCCTTCAATGATAAGAGCGGCGGCAAAAATCTCCCGCCACAGCCGCATGATCGCTTGCGGCGGCAGCGCGCCGGTATTGCGGGCCAGCAGGCGCCTTATGATGCTCGCCTCCCGCCCCGGGCGGATTTTTAGGCCCGGCTTGCTGGGGTCCAGCGCCACACGCTCCACCACCTCGGCACGGCGGCGCAAAAGGTCGTGCAGTTGATCGTCAATTGCATCAAGCTGCCGGCGCAAATCACCGAGCGTATCCGGGCGGGTGGGGTCTTCTACAGTTTGAGATGCCATATCGGGCGGAGTGATACAGGTTCATGCCGCCTCTGCAAAGCCGGGGATTGCACGGCGAAAAACTCCGGCGCATATCCGCGAAACCATGGACCAAAGCCCGATAATTGCCGAGACCGCGCACCAGGCTGTGATTTTTGCAGACGGGCTGACGCTGGATTGTGGCCGGCATCTGGCGAATTTGACCGTGGCCTATCGCACATACGGAACGCTGAATGCGGCGCGGAGCAACGCGGTGCTGATTTGCCATGCCTTAACTGGCGATCAGTACGTGGCGGAGCCGCATCCGCTTACAGGCAAGCCCGGATGGTGGTCTGCCGTTGTGGGGCCAGGCAAGCCGGTGGATACCGAGAAAAAATTTGTTGTTTGCGCCAATGTTTTAGGCGGCTGCATGGGGTCAACCGGCCCAAGCAGTCCGCATGACGAGCGGCCGGGCGAGCCCTGGGGCGTGGAATTTCCGGCGGTCACAATTCCGGACATGGTGCGGGCGCAGAAACGCCTCATCGACCATCTCGGCATTGCCCAGCTGTTTGCGGTCATCGGCGGCTCGATGGGCGGGATGCAGGCGCTGACCTGGGCGGCTTTGTACCCTGAATCCGTCTTCGCCGCGGTGCCGGTGGCCTGCGCAGCCTATCATTCCGCGCAAAACATCGCGTTTCATGAAATCGGCCGCCAGGCCATCGCCGCCGACCCATTTTTTTATGCCGGCCGCTACTGGACGGAGGGTGTAACACCGGAGCGTGGCCTGGCCGTGGCGCGCATGACCGCGCACATCACCTATGTTTCCGAGGCCGCGTTGACGCGCAAATTCGGCCGACGCCTGCAAAACGCCACGGATTTGACACTGCTGGGCGATCGGTTCGAGGTGGAAAGTTATCTGGAACATCAAGGCTCCAGCTTCGTGCGCCGGTTCGATGCGAATTCCTACCTCACCATCACCCGCGCGATGGATTTGTTTGACCTTGCCATGGACCATGGCGGCACGCTTTCCGCCGCTTTTACGGGGACCAAGACAAGGTTTCTGCTGGTTTCATTCTCCTCAGACTGGCTATTCCCTACCGCGCAGTCGCGCGCCATCGCCCGCGCGCTCAACCATGTCGCGGCCAATGTGAGTTTCGTGGAAATCATGTCGGATAAGGGTCACGACGCGTTCCTGCTGGACGAGCCGGATTTTCACCGCACGCTGAGCGGCTTTCTCGCCGGCTGTGCCGAGCACGCGAAATTGTCATGAACGCGCCGGTGTTCATCGCCAAGCATATCCGCGTCGATCTCGGGCTGATCGCCGGGATGATCCGCGAAAATTCCCGCGTGCT
>Ga0116228_10003249_pt1 | contig 14248 bp, 10 predicted proteins | sample S1TSphfallax_2_FD_89694 | JGI IMG/M metagenome (GOLD analysis project Ga0116228, IMG submission 89694) | Host-associated microbial communities from peat moss isolated from Minnesota, USA - S1T2_Fc - Sphagnum fallax MG | ecosystem: Host-associated > Plants > Peat moss > Unclassified | place... | reverse complement strand
TGGTCAAAGGTTGGAAGAGGGTGCCCATTCTCTTGAATTTGGAAAAAGTCATTGAGGGGGTGGATTCAATATACTCACCAAAATGTTAGTGGTTTTTGTATGTGCTTTTGAGGGATTGTTAATTGAAGATTTGGCCTCAAAACTTGTTTATTTTGGAGTAGATAATGCAACTACCTTTTACGGATGCCTAAAAAGTGGTGTGACAGTGTAGTTAAATGAAAATCATGCATCATTTGTTGTTGGGGTCTATTGCATGGCAAATATAGGACTAATTTGGTTTAGTCACATCCATTTTATTCCAAATGGCAAATAAAATAATATGGTGTAACATTGAAAAATACATAATTTTTTTGTGGTGAATGATATTAATATAAATCAATTAAATCTAGAACCATTAATAGGTTTAAAAGTTTTTTATGAAATTTTTATTCAAAAAGTGTGTTTTTTTTCATTTTAGAACAATAAATACATAATAATATCTTTTTAAAATAAAAAACCACTATCATATGACAAAGGAAAGATTTTATAGTTGGACATTACATTATGTTTTTAAAAATTTCTTTTTTTGGGTAATGTTTTATGAATCACAAACATGGAGGCCCCATGATCATTGAAAAAATGTAAGTTATATATTCTATGTATATCGATTTGATCCAAATCCTCTTCATTTAATCATTGGATTGAAATTAATTTTGATTCAAAATGAACTTTGAGTTTCAAAATGTTGTCATGCAAATTTTAATTTTTTAAATTTGTGTTTAAAATAATCAAAAGATGTCATTAAATGTTTTGCTTATTGACGACTGAAAACTTTTGATCATTTTACCTATGGTGACCAAAGATGGGTTTTAATCATTGGTAAATGAATGTGGAAAGGGGACATGTAATATGTTTTTGGAAAGCTCTTGATGAATGATGCCCTAGGTAATTAAAGGTGATTGAAAATTTAGTTGCCAATGATAAAAAAATGTAGGCACTACTGATTGAAAAAAGGTTTTAGTCACTTTACATGTGACAACCAAAAATGGGTTTAAATAATTGGTAAATGAATGTGAAAAGGGGACATGTAATATGTTTTTGGAAGGCTTTCGATGAATGATGCTTTAGGCAATTAAATGTGATTGAAAATTCAATTGCCAACAATAAAAAAATGTAGTCACTATTAATTGAAAAAAAATTTAGTCACTTTACATATGGCAACCGAAAATGGTTTTTGGTCACCATACATAAGGCGACCAAAAGTTTTTAATCACCAGCCATTTGGTGATTAAAACCCTTTTTTGGTCAAGAGATGTTTGACTCACCACAAGGTTTATGACAACTAAGATTGGTGCATTTATTATCACTCATAAGGCTGCCTTGGGCACCCAATATGGCTTTTGACCTAGGTTAACTTTATAGTGATGTGACATAGGTTTGTGTTTACTTTGAAATGCATTTGTTGCATCTTGACGAACACATGGATGCGGTGACAACAATTTGCCAACATGATAATTTTTATGCACAAAAATAATGAATGATATTGTTGATGCAAATAAATCATGAATTTTGAATTTGAATATTTTTATTCATTACACCCAAAAAAAAAAAAAAAATTCACAAAATCATGAAGAATAAGACTTTGATGCTTTCAATCAATTAAAACAATTGTTCAAACAAAAGAATTAACAACAAAAAATAGCATTCATGTTATTTAAATTAGAATGATTTAAAAAAAAAACTTGAACATTTCATGTTTTAAATTGAAAGCCAAAATGGAAAGAAATGGTATAATTTTTGTCTCTTAATTGGTTCATATGGAACTATCAAGCTTAGAAGTTAAAAAAATAATTATCTTTTTATTAATCTTTTATATTTCTTTGATGCATAATAACCATAAATGTAAATCATAAGATCTATAAAGACCTGTAGCCGTGTGTTATAGGGCCTTGCATATCTTGCACAAATTTGAAATTTGTGTGGGTAATTGAATTTAATTCTACACTAGTTGTCATGGACATTTAGTTGTACAATAGTTACTAATTAGTTATAAAAGAGTTGAAAGTTCCAAATTAATGAATAATGACAATGCATACATGTGACATAATTGTACACATCAATGTCATACACTAGTTGCAAGGTAGTTGTTGATTAAATGTTGCATTTTTGTTCGTTGTATGGTGGTTGCCACTTATAACTCTCATGCAATTTCCACACAAAGTTAAACTATGGTTGACCACAATCATATATATGATGTGTATTACATTCAAGTAGGGGTTTATCTTGTAATTAAGATGTAGCTACAATGGAACTTTGTGAATTTTTGATGTGATGTTTTATATATTAATTTTTCATATTTCCATGAAATAGTTGTAATGTAGTTACACATTAATTGCTTCGGACACTTAATTGTAAAACAATGAAATGTTTACGAACAAGATTTCTTTTAGTGTTTACACCCTATGTTTATATTCTAAAATCTTCGTTTTAATAAAAAAAAAAAACACTTTTAGAGCAAAAGATGGACACAAGAATCTCACTATTGTTATGCATGCATATTCAAATTAAACACAATGTATAGATTAAGATAACAAAACAACTTTATGAATGTTATTACAATTGACTAAGAATACACAAGATTCAAACTCATTTCCATATATAATCTAAGTGGTTTTTATTGGTAATTAAAGTAGTTACCTAACTAGAACTAATATATCAACTAATAATTAATCAACATTTATCTAAATTTTTATTTAACACATATAAAAATCAAATCTATACTTGATACATGGTAACCTCTAATTTTTTTTAAAAATAAAATTTTGATTTAACATTTTAAAAAATGAAACAAACATTTAATGTTTGTTAACATTTGACTAACAAAATAACTAGAAGTAAACACTCATAAAAGTCAAATATGTGGTTACTATAAGGTTAACATTTTGTTTTTTAAAAATTTGGTGTGAAACTAACATTCACTTAATATCAACTTCACACCCATGTAAAATGATGTGTCACCTAAAATTTCATTTAAGATTTGATGTTAGTGAATATTTTTAATATGGATGTAGCAAAAAAGTTGTTGATCTTAACATCAATTTAACATAATTTAACATCATTATGTTAATGTCAACTTAACAGAAGGCATTATTTCAAAAAACTCTTTCGTATTGATCAAAAGCATATTTAACAAGTTAACAAAATGAACCCCACCCCCTTCCACCAAATAGAGAAATCAAGATTGCTTTTTGTTAAATCTCAAGATGGGGACCTAACTATTTTCATAAAAACCAAGAACCAAAAAGCACTAGTCTAGACATTATGAAATCACCTCATTGCATTCATTCATCCATGACTTTTTGTTGGTATAAGAACATTATTAGGGCCCATGGTTACCTCCATTTTTCCAAAGCCTTGTGGTAGTATGAAAAGAACACAGTTAGGACCTCGAAGACATCTTGTTATCACAAACAAAACAACCAAAACAACCAAAACAACCAAATACTTTCATTAATAGGATAACAAACCTAACTTTTAGAGTTTCACATTTGAAGGGCCAGTGGGGGTTTGTTAACTTTTCATTTTTATTTATTTATACTTATTTCAACAACTTTTTACAAAGGTTATAGGTCCCCACTTGGAATATTTATTACAAACTTACCAAGCTTCATAAGTTCATACAAAAATTGCACGAATTCTACACTAGGTTAATATGAATGATATGTATTCAATATCTTAAATATTCAAATAGATGAAACATTGTTTTTAAATGACATACATGAATGTTCATGTTTAATATACAAAATTCACATTATGCAAAATTATATCAATGTATTAATTGCATAGATTTAATTAAAATGTAACTGTAAGTACTTCACATCAAAACATCATAAATGGAAAAGACACATCATTTTCATAGAAGTAATATATATGTTGTGTGCCATTTTTGCATTTTGAAACCCATAGATTTTGCATAAACATATTATTTTATGATTTTCGCACGGATTCTATTGAAATTTTGTGATGTTGGAAGTTTGTGATGTCATAGTGGTAAGTTAAATGACTTATAGCTTGAGGTTAGAGCATCTACACCACTAAGGTATAAATCCCATAATATCCTTAAGTTGACTTAGTTTTGGAATAAACCCCAAAAATATGGGTCCACCATGGATCACCCACCAACTACAAATTAGGGGAATGTGGTAGCTAAAATTTGAATCTATCTTGTAAAATGGTTTAATTCCTAGGGAGCTTTGTTTAATTGTTAAACTTTAGGAGGCTATATATTCCTAGTTTTTAAAACACATAAATGTTTTTTCAATGTTTGTTTTTTGAAAGAGAAGATCGTTGTGGTGGATGTTGTTGCTTTATTTGGACACCTTGTTGTTCAAGCATGTCAATGTATTCTAGTTTTCCAACATTGTGCAAAATCAACACAGTTGTTAGCAGTGAAATAAAATTAAAATTTCAACACCATGGAAATTATAAATGTTACAACCTCCTTTTCATCATAATCGAAATAACAATTTAGTGATGATGAGTTGGTTAAGCCTTATAAAACATGGTTGAATGCTAATCAAAACTCCACAAAAGATGTGGGGCAAAAATCTAATCATTTATGGGCTTTGATGGGTTTTTTTTTCAAGACATTGGGGGGTGAAGGTGTTGTAATATGTTCACAATAGTTGCTAGAATCAAAATAGTCAGTTGTGCAACCTGGAATGTCAAAGTTTTCTTGCATTTACAAGTGTTCGTGACCCTAAGATCAATCTTGAACCAATGAAGAAGACAAAATTGCAAAGCAAAGATCTTGTACTAGGGCTCATCAAAAGTTAACAAAACCATTTATTATGATGGAATGTTGGCAAGTGTCAAGGTTGGTTCCAAAGTGACAACCACATTGTGCCCCACCTACGCACCTTAAAAACAACAAATTCCATAATCACCAAGCATAAATAAAAACAATGATGAATGCACAAATGTGGATGTAACATCAACACCAATTCAACCTTGTGAACAAATTGTAGGTAACATTAAGGCTAAGAATATGACAATCAACAACTCTAATGTTGCTAAACTGGATGTAGACATTGGAAAAACAACTACATCCATGGTGACAACAAACATTGCAAATATAAAAGTGTTGAAAGAATTTTCCCACCTTCAACTTTTCACAATGTCACTACAAAATTTGGACCTAGATGCTCAAGAATATATTTTCCTTTGCCAACAAGTGTTAAGTTCTTTGAAGATGACACTTGCAGATGTAGCTAATTTTCTTTCGCAACCTATAGTGCCATATTGCATTTATAGTGTTGATGCTAATAAAAGTACATTTCAAGTTGATGAAAAAGTTTCAACTACCCATGATCCTTTTCAGCCTTGTAGTTTAGGAGTGCATGTAAAGGAGGTTCAAATTTTTTTAATTAACTTGCAAGATGATTAAGATATTATTTTTGATGATTTTCAAATTTTTTTTGTCATCAAATATTGGCATTTTGTATATAGTTTCATAATATTCATTCTTTTCAATTTCAACTTGGCAATTGGATTTTCAATTCATTTTATTAAAGTGAAGCTTGTACACATGGATAATGTTTCAACATATAGCATGTTGATCATTCAATAACTTATTAAAAAAACTAATCACATTGTCCTTTGAAATTCCGTAGATGGTCGATTGGATCATCTCGGATTCGGTGATAAACATCCTCTTGTTGAACATTGAACAATTCACGAACAAATGTTTCAAATGACAATGGGTTGGCACCAAGTATTGTTCTAAACAAGGTGATGTTTACTGTAACCAGAAATCTGAATTTGATTTTACATCTCCCTCTTCACCTTCAACCACCATGTTGTGCATGATCATAGTTGCTTTCCAAATTGACTTCATGAGTGATTGTTTCACTCCATAACTATGTCAAGCATCACACCATTCCCCATTGTGCTTGTAGGACACCAAATGCATGTTCGACATCTTTACGGGCTCCTTCTTACATTTTTGTAAACCATTTTTGCTTCTCACCTTCTGACTTGGAAATAGTCTTTTGGAAGATAGCCCAATTAGGATATATGCCATTTGCTAGGAGGTAGCATATGTGATGGGCATGGTTGTTCACAGTGAATTCTACATGTGCAACACCATGGAGGTAATTCACCATGAGAGGGGAACAATCAACCACATTGATGTCATTCCAAGAACTTGGAAGCCCTATAAACACATGCCAAGTCCATAAATCTTTGGTGACAATTGCCTCCATCACCAAATTTTTATTCCCATCCTTGTTTTGGTATTGGCCTTGTCATCCAACTGGACAGTTCTTCCATTCCTAATGTGTACAGTCCACTAATCCAAACACTCTAAGGAACCCTTGCAATTCATTGAACTGCATATGTTTCAACACATCAGCAGGATTGGGTATTCTTCTCCAAAAAGGCAATTGATAGCAGTTGCAAACTTATAGAAACATTTTATTGTTGTTGATTCACCAATTTGAATGTACTCATCTACAGAATCAGCTGCCATACCATAAGCAAAAATTTGCAAAGCTCTTGTGATTTATTGCAGTCTAGAAAGCCCTGACCGCCTAATAGCATCCTGCTTTTCTTGGAAGTACACATCATAAATTACAATGACATTATGAATTCTCACAAACAACTCCTTGCGAACTCCTTAAATCTACACTTCAATGTTTCTACTGGAAACACAAAATCTGCAGTGAAATTAGTCCCACCAGATCCGATCTGAGCTTCTGAGAATCCACAATCAATGTTGGGTGCCCTTTCCTCTCCGTGAATCCCCGTGCGCTAGTACCTTTGTTTGATTTATAATGCACATCTGTTGGTGCACGGTCATGAGTAGCTCCCATGTTGCTTCTGTCTCCTAATCGTCGCTGGCAAGACGTTCATCAAGCCACGCAAGGTCTGCCATCGTCAATGCTGTCGCATGCAAAAGGAAAAGAAGATGATTGAAATCTGAATTGGTGATGTGAAAATCAATTATGTTTTGGAATTGGCCCTGGAAGAACCTGTTATCACTAACAGAATGATGACTCGCCCTGCTGGGCTCACCACACTCCACAATTCCTGGGTGGAACAAAGCAAGAAATGTAGAGAAGTTATTTATCACAGTTTCCTCGAAATATAAACGTGTCTTTTCTCACTTGCATAAATGTCTAAACAACAACCACATGTTACATCTCCAAGTCTTCATATTACTAAAACAACAAAAGCATTGAAAAATTTGCCATCTCAAATGACCTTTTCAGCTTTTTTTCCAGTTTCAAGTTGAACCATCAGGCCAAGAAGGATTTGTTAATTTGAAAAAAATCTGGTCATGATACCTACAATTGTAAGTAAACAGAGTAGGCCATCTTGCGACCAGTCACAATCTCTTGTGTAGGAATCGACAAGTGAAGACAAACAAAATCGGTCAACAGGTGCTATTCCATTTCTGTACTATGAAATAGGTTGAGCCTGGAAACGCGGGCCCACAGTGAGTGAGGAGCCGCATGGGACCTGAATTTCCACAACAGCCCCCTTCAAATTCCGAAATCCGAATTCAAATTCCGAATTCAAAAAAGGGATGTTCGCTGGTGTGGGATGGAGATGCTCTTACCTGCCACAAAGATCTGGTAGAATTTTAGATGGCTGTGATTCATTTTAGTAGGAGAGGAGGCACCTTGCGTGTTATTATGTGAAGTTGTACTGAGTGTAAGGCGTGCTTCACATACACTTCACAAAAATTCCACCAGTTCTTGACGTCCTGCTTTGAATTGAGCCCAGTAAGTGAGACACCTGTTACACCACTTGTTAACAGGTTCTGGACGGGTGTCTTTTCCAAAGCATAACAAGTGTTCCCACACTTATTGAGTCACAGCACTACAGTGTTCCCCACCATTGATGCACATCACCAGTGGAACCGACTTAAGCACTGTAAGTGTAACCAGCAGATGACCACTTGTCCCACCTAGGCAAAACTTTAAAGAAATACCTCAATAAGGGCCGCTCTTATAACACAACTGGGGGCTTTCCATTTACATTTGTTCCATCTAGCAGTACTGCTCACAGTTACCTCACAACTCTCCAAGTCAAGCTTTCCATTTACATTTGTTCCATCTAGTTGTACTGCTCACAGTTACCTCACAACTCTCCAAGTCAAGCTTTCCATTTACATTTGTTTCACCTAGCTTTACTGCTCACACAGTTACATCTCTTCAAGCCTAGCATTGACAAAACGCAGAGTCGTGTGGACAGTCCTTGTCCATGTAGTAAGAAACAAGGCTCCATTTGAGTGGCATTCCATTGGGCTGCTGTGATCACAGCAACCTAGTGGAACCCTAACAACCAGAAGCCGGTTACAACTAGTAGACAGGTACTAATAAGCTTAAGGTGGTTAAGGGATTAGGGCTCATGCAGTTTCTTCGAAGGCTTACACGGAAGAAAATCGTGTCGAAGGATTGCGAGGAAAAAGGTCTAAGACGGGAGAGGACGAACGAAAGGACGTGTGGGCGGAAGTTCCGTAGCCGAGGAGATCGAGTACTGTGGTATAATTTGTACATTAATCAGTCGGAGAGTTTGGTGAGACAGAGAGTTCTCATCACATTTTGTAGAGAAACTGCAATATTTTAGCACCCAAGGCGCAAGGAAAGAGTCAAGTCTTCATTCTGAGCTGATTGCACAGTTGAAGCTTTGACGGAATCAGATGGCCTTGAAAGTTGAGACCTGCAAGAGTTTACAACCTTAGTATCAATAGGGATATTTCCATTGCTGCTCGGATAGCATCAAGTCTTTCCAGAACATTATTCAGAAGTGAGAGAGTTGTACAATGCAAGATTTCTAGGTTGTCAGACATCAATGGTTTCAAGGACTTGAATGATAGTGTGTTGTTCACATGGTGATTTGAGAAGAATCTGTGCTGTACAGAGATCATCTTCAAAATAAAATTTCCTTCTTACACAGTGCACATTCCAGCATGTATTATGGAGAAGGATAAATGTGGTCAAATGTTTGATCTGTTGAATGTTGCAAGTGATGATGTTACTATCAGGAGTTTGTCGCAGATGAGCTGCATGTGTACCAGATGCAGCCGGCCATGTCCTAAATGTTGTAGATCTCCCCTCCACTCCTTCAGATTGTCGACTGGACAGGAGAGTGGCAAGGCACCAACCTCAGGGCTCTCTTAATCAAGTTCTGCTAACAACACTTGAGTTTGCCTGGGCCGCAACTTGCCTGTGGTTTTCTTTCAAAGCGGCCAAACAAGAGTGGGTAATGATGCAGATGGGAGATCTAATGCTCTAGTTCAAAGTGCAGCTGCCTTTACAGGAAAAAGCCAGATGCATTAATTCTGCTGAGGAGGATGACTAGAGTGATGGCAAGGAGCTACAACCTTCTGCACCACAAGACCTTTCAATACACTGTGATGCTGCAACAGCTGCCTGAAGGTGATCAGGAGGAAACCTGGCAATATTGAGTTCAAGTCAGCTCGCTGGGCGTCTACATACAATATAATTGCTCAGTTAGGTCCATTTTGATCAAGCTGCTGGAACATGCAAAATCAGACACATGGCCCAAAAATTTATTGATTGCATGAATGATTGAATTTAGAACATCAGGTTTCATCAAGGAACTGGATCTGGTCGAGAGCTGACCATCACCATGCCAAAGTTCACGAGAATTCTAGTAATTATATATATATGTATTCATTCTCTTACCGTTTGTCTGATGAGCTATAAGTAGTCTCTATTTAAAATCCACCTGTATTTCGAGGCTTTCACATACCACACGCAAGTGCAATAGAATAGCTGATGATCACTATCTCCAATATGCTTGGAGTTTTATTTTAGCGAGATCCTCCAAAGGAGAGAGGAACAGAGTCTTGTACTAACTTGAGAGTTTTGGCATTGATTCCAATAGATGTTTCAAGGACTTTCTCCGGGATTTTGGTCACTAGCAGCTGGTTTGCTGCAGACAAGAATCCAGGATTCTGGGAATTGAGGCTGTTGAAGGTCACTGCAGGTCCATTACCTACGTTGAGTTGGAAATGCAGACTCCCTTTGGGAAAGATGTAAACGTCTCCCTCTTGCAAGGTTTCGGCGTATAGAATATTGTCGAAGCTAATGAAGCCCGTGTAGATGGTCCCTTTCACCACAAACAACGTCTCGGAAGCAAAGGGATGAGTATGGGGAGGAATTACACCACCGATATCGAAGTCGAGTCGACCATGGGAGATGCCCAGTGTGTTGAGAGCTGGGTACAGTAAGACATTCACAATCTGTGGGAAGGCGTTTGTACCTGTGGACGACGCATTTCCTGAAATCCACCGCATGACGAGAAACACACAACTTAAAAAATTAGAACCTCGTCTCATCAGTCTCTGAATCATTTGTTTACGCGAAGAAGAATGTAGAGAAGAATAATCCATGCAGGGTTAACAAGCGCGATGTCCAAATGCGAGACTTGATACACATTTCATATTTCTCGTCTTGCGTCCTCAAGCAAGGAACTACTAATTATAAGATGCACACTGTTTTGCGATCAGTCATGCAAGAACGCGAGAATATACTAGCATATAAGGAACAACATGTGGACGACGAGATTTCACGGGCTTTGTGGATTTCTGCAAAAACCTACCTCCATTTTGCAAAAATCTAAGGTCTAGCTGCTGGGGCTGCCGCAATTATCATGCTTGCAAGTACAAGTTTTAATATCGAATTACCAGCTTTACGCATGCCCGTGTAGAGGAAGTCTTTGGACGTAACCTTTGCGCGGTCTTTGCAAGGAAATCCGTTCACATGCGGAGCATGCGAGGACATGTCTGCAACGCAGAAATCCTGCAAAGGATCTGGGTCCGCTGCTTGCACCATCCTAACACTACTAGCCACTATAAGTAGCGTTGTGTACGCAAATGCAACGGTTGCTGATCTCCAATCAGCTGCCTGGCGCGAGCTGCCTTTACTACCATGATGACAACTGTAATCCATGATGAGCTGAAAAGGAAAGCTTGAAGTACGGTGTATCAAAGCAGCAGCTCTAGAGCAAGTCTGGTTACAAATTACGACTGATCAGTGGAGCTAATTACTGAACTAGGAGCATCAGAGAGCTCGCGAGAGAGTGAGTACAAGCGGGGTGTGAAGTTGAAATGTTGGTTGTGTTTGGATGCTTGCAACTCAGGAATAGTTAGTTATATACTGAACAATTGCACCAGTTTTTGCACTTTCCAGGCATCTCACACCTCACAAGAATTGTTTTTCAGGAATTCCCTGTGGGACGATCAAGAAGAACTTGAATTTCCCCTGTATGCAAACATGAAATGGTTTGTTTGAAAATGGGAAAATACAATAATTCCTCTATTCCACAAGGGGAAAATTAGAATAAAAGATTGAAATATTGGTCTCATGATTAATCCCTTGGAATCTTTCCCTATGTTTTTTTAATTCAACTTTAATTCGTCAAGAGGTTTCCACTCTTTTGTGTACAGGGACTGCCAAAGAAGTTTCTTGTGCCTGAGGATCATGAGCCTTGAATCCAATTACTGCTAACTATGTCGTCACTGGTCCGACTGTTTTGAGCAATTGTCAGTGCACGTGTACGCCAGGAGAAATTTCGCATCGAAGAAAGACCGAGAAGCTGTGCAGCTTTTGCAATTTTCGAAGTCATTCATGTCGTTAAAGCGAAAATTTCTTTCGCAATTTCTCACATACTGATAGACCCACCGCTCTCCAGGTCAGTTGGAAAAAAATAATCTCAGAGTATTAATGCGGCCCACATGATCCACAACGCCCCCCAAGTGACGCAATTAGATCGCGTGTCGAAGCTCCCCTTCTCCTCCTCCTTCAACTCCGAACTTTCTGTTTCGCCGCGGACACGCAAAGTCGATGCATGTATGCGCGAATATCAGCGCAGGAGATACGAGCATCGAAGGTCTACTATGCTGTTGCGATAGTTTGGGCGATTTCATGTCACTGCATGTCTACGCCCGGGAATAGCTCGATAGCTCATGTGCTGATGAAATTCTGGAGGGGTTTAGTGGCGACCAACGTTTTCCTTGGAACTGATGACCCTGAGCCATTCCCAGGCGTTGCTACTTTCAGTAAAGCACCGGTCCATTTTTTCCTTTGTATTTTGTGGGAACGCTCCCCAGCCTCAATTTTCCTGAGAACAGGATTGTTTTCGGAAAGACCTGCCAGTCTTTGGTGGGGGGAGAGGGAGGGTGGGAAATAAAATTTGTTTTTTCTCACACCCCTTAAACCCCCTTCTCACTTACCCCTTACCTCCCTCCTTTTCTCCTTCCTCCTACTTTTAGCTTTCCACTCACCATTTTCTTCTTTACTTCCTTGGCATATCTCCATTTGTCCTATTTTTTCTTGATTCATTGTTCTCTCTTTTCTTTTTCTTTTTGGTTTGCTTTTGTATTTTTTCTTGTGTTTTCTTTGCTTGTTTGTTTGTTTTTTTTTTTTGGACATTTCTTGTGGTGTTTTCTTTTCTTATTTCTTTTTGTGTTTCCTCTTTGTGCGTGTGTGAAGGAGGAAGAGCTTGTTAAGTCACATAGTGTTTTGAATGTTGATAGACAATAAGAACTTAACAATACCAAAGATTGTTAGCTTGCAGAAATATGAATTATGTGTGTCTGTGGGGAAATAATGGAGAGGAGCAAGCAAGTGTGGACTCAACATGTAGCAAAGAGGAAATCAATGTCAAACATGATGAAGATATTACATGCACATCAAACCTTTGGTTTTTTTTCCCATTTTTTTTCTTGTTTTTTTTTTGGGTGTATTTAGTTTTTCATTGTTTTTCATTATTATTTTTTGGGTTTTGGCCTACTTCTAGGGTTTTTAAATTTTAGAAAAATTTTATTTTATTTATTTTCTATTTTTTTAGTTTTGTGTTTATGTCTTTTCCTCTTTAATTCTTTTTTTAAAAATAAAATTTAAAAATAAAATTCATTATCTTTATGTATCTATATTTATTTGTATTTTCATTATTTTGGCTTTTTTTTGTTGACTTTGTTTGTTTATTTTGTTTTTGCGTCCCCCTCTTCGCTTCTATTCTCTTCTCTAATTATAAACCTTAAACTACAACTAAATCGTACACTTTGTTTATAATGCATTGTGTTCAGAGTTGCAATGGGTATTGTTTTGTTTTTGTTATGGTTGTAAAATTTGTTGGTTGTTAAATTGGTTAAAATGGCACCTTGAAAAATATTCAACCTCCACCAACCATGGATGGGATAGTTTTGGTGACATTTAATGGATTATTGTATGGTGCAACAAATGAACCAATGACATCTATGTTAGAGAATCGAGTTAAATCAAGTGCTAGTTGATAAAAATAATTATTCCAATCTGAACACTATAAATGAAACATTGCAAATAATTGTACTATTTGGTCCTCCCTAAGGTGATCAATTTAATTAATTCCAATTCAAACCTTCCCCACCTTCACCAAAAGGTTGGTGAGGTTTTCTTTTCAATTGTTTTTGTGTAATACCCCAGTTGTTTGGGATTTTATTTTTATTTTTTGGGTTTAACAATCCACCCATGATTCTAACCATTGGTGTGTAGGAAATACTTTCATCTTAATCTCCCAACCTTCATCATTGTGTGCAATACTCTCTTCATTTTGAACATTGTTTTCATGTTTCAATACCAAGGGTTTAACATACATGCAATACCTTCATTATTGTCCACACAAAGTTTAATAATTTTATTCCATACCCTTGTCCTATTGACATTGATTCTATTTTCAACACTAAGGGTTTGGTGTGCAAGCAATACCTTCGTCATCATGTTCACCATATTGTTAAACAACATAAATAATCATATCAACATAATATTTTTAAATCTAAATTTTCACATTGTTTAATATACATCAATAAAATAAGCAAATCAAATTGCTAAATCTAAACGCAGTTGCTTAATTTTGAATACAACATGCATTAAATGCACCAAAGATCATGAGACAAAGTTTCATATTCCTTGCACATCTAAATTAGGTTTGTAATACCTTCATCATAGTGAAAAACATCCTTTGACAACTTAATGCAATACCTCAATAGAGTATTTCACATAATTTAGATTTTTATAACTTTGTGCAATATCTTCAAAATAGCATTTTTTTCAAGCCAATGAATATTCGTAATATTTTTGTATGGGTGATGACAAATATTTTAATCATGCTTTTAAATTTGGTTGAGTGAACAAGTTCAATCTCTTTGTAATATTTTCATTTTATTTATGTGATGAGAGTATCACATTTTAAATAT
>Ga0116228_10003248_pt1 | contig 14250 bp, 12 predicted proteins | sample S1TSphfallax_2_FD_89694 | JGI IMG/M metagenome (GOLD analysis project Ga0116228, IMG submission 89694) | Host-associated microbial communities from peat moss isolated from Minnesota, USA - S1T2_Fc - Sphagnum fallax MG | ecosystem: Host-associated > Plants > Peat moss > Unclassified | place... | reverse complement strand
TGAAAACTTAGAAGTGAATCTTTGAAAATAAGTTTTGATGCCTTCTATCATACATGCAAAGCTCGAAAAAATCACTTCAACAATAGAGTTAAAAAAAACTAGTGTAGCTTATGCTGTTGGCCCAAGTGTGAACACATTGAGGGTTCAACTCATTTTCCCTTTGAAACCCAATTTTTGCAATTTGTTTGAATTTTCAACAACAAAATTCACTCAAAAATCAATAGCTTCCACACCTTAGCTCTAAAAATTGTGAAATAAACTCTATTAAATCTGACTCATTGCCAAGGGGCTTTCCAACAACACCAAGAACACCCCCAAAATTCCAATACAGTTTCTCCAGTTTCGATTTTATTTAGTTTTCATTGAGAAAATGATTCAATAATCAATAGCTTCCACTTTGTAGCTCCAAACAGTCTCAAACCAAATCAGTGCACCCTTAGTCATGGAGAGCTTTGTGAGCATGGCATGAAGCCTTTCAAACCAAGTCTGCGCACCCTTACTCTCATTGAGAGCTTTCTAAGCATGGCATGAAGCGTCTCAAAAATGTTCCTTACCCTATACATAAAGCCCAACTTCACTTGCACACTTAGCAAATGAAACTCTTGTTCCTAGTACCCTAGTACCTAGGCTGGGTAGGCACTAATTAATTAATTATTTATTTATTTAAAATTGTTGAAAATTTCTGAAAAATATGTGGGTGCCATGCCAAAAATCTGAATGAAGCTCTCAAGCCCAATGGCTTCATTATTTAGTTAGTTTAATGCCAAATTGTAAATCATCATTCTTTTTGTCAAATATAATTGATACTTAAAAATAATTAATTCATTATTAGGCATCTTGCTGCCAAACCAGGCTAGAGACTAGAGGTAGTAATTGGCACAAAAGTGGCAATGCTTGTTTCCATTTTGATGCTCAATTACAAGTTTGGGCCTCAAAAAAGCTATTGGGTTTGAGTCAAAAGTGGGAAATGGGGGATTACATGTGAATAGGGTTATCTATTCCTTACCCTATACATAAAAGCCCTACTTCACTTTCACACGTCAAAAATGAAAAGACATTGTTCCTTGATTTGGGCTCAATCCAGGCGTGTTTCCATTTGATACTCAGTTTTGTGTTTTGAGACTACCCAAAAGGCTATTGGGTTTCGGCCAAAAGTGGGAATGGGGATAATTTATTTTACACCTAGGAGTTCGTTTCGTCCAAGTGTGAACAGAGACATTATGGAGTCCCCTTCCCGCATACGCTAGGGAAGAGTCCTTCTTCTTCTTCCTCGGCTGCTGTTGTTGTTGTCGCGTCGCGCGAATAAACAAAATCGAGAGACACACACACACACGAGAGAAGATCAAGATCAGAGTTTTTGTGGATCGTGGGTGATGAAGTAGCAGCTGGAAGAAACGGTTGCAATGGCGGTAGACTCGAAAGAAGGTCAGTCAGTTGCACACATGCGTATTTTTCTTTCTCTCACTTCTTCATTTTACACAAGGACTCTGTTCTCTGCAGTCCCCCCCCCCTCCCCCTCCCTTCCTTTCGAGGATTGATTGTGTTGTAGGAAGGATCTCAAGGGAGTCTGAATTTTTTTTTAATTGTAAGATGCAGAGAGCTCTCGATGCTCAATTTTGTTTTTGGGTTTGCAGTTCTGGATTTTCTGGGATCGATACCTTTGTTGCAGCAATTGCCTGGAGCATCAGTTCAAAAGATTGCCGATGTCGTGAAGCTGCGACACTTTGGTGAGAGACCCAAGTCTTCCCCCCACCCCTTTTTGTGTGCTACAGGTTCTCTTTTCCTGTTGAATAATCCCATTTTCTTCATGTGAATTGGGATTCATTCTGCACTAAGTCCTGAAATTGTGAATGCCTTTTTTGTTTTGTTTTTTTTTTTTTTGGACAGAACCAGGTGAGATGCTGGTGCATGAAGGGTCACCAGGAGAAGGGCTTTACTTCCTCTACAAAGGAGAGGTGGAGTAGTGCCTCCTATTCATTGTCCCTTTTTCTCATATCATCATCATGTCTTCTTCACTTTCCTTTCCTGTCCATCTTTCAGAAGACTTGTAGCATTAACAGAATGCTACAATCAGAAAGAGCAAGAGGTGCATGAGGAGGAGCATTATGTTATGGGGTACAAAACGGTGGCAGTCATCATTATCATGTGGACCTACCGTGTGCATTTCGATTCACATTTGTTTGTAAATTTCTTGTATGTATTCAGGCAGAGGTTTCAGCATCAATCAGTGGCACCATGATGCAGCATACCATGCCCATTTTGAAGCCGGGTGACTACTTTGGATACGGTATGCTGACAAGTTGAAATCAATGATTTTACCCCTCACATTGAGCTTGTCTGTTGCAGCTTGATTCAGTGATTGGGCTTTCCCCTTCTTTGATTGAAGCTCAAGCTTTTGTTATCTTCAAATTTAGATTTGGGTTGTGGAGATTTATTTCTCTGGAATTTCATAGACATGCACAAGTTTCAGACTTTTGGGTGACCAAATTTTTATGGCATGTTGTTGGGTGGCAACAGCCTGTTCTGGACCTGTGAAAACACTCCACAAAGCTGACATAAATGCGATCACTGAGGTCCTCCTTTCCTTTCCTGTGAAGCACAAAAACATTAATTTAGGGGCCTTAACTGAATGCTTAGACTTGGGGTTTAATGTCTCTGTTTCATGGCAGATGTTTTGGAAAGTGATGGAGAGTCCAAATTGTCTTCCTCTTACCATTGTGTTTGTTTGCAGCTGATGTGCTTTGTTCTTGGACATGAGGATGCCGACCTACTATCATCTGAGTCCATATGGACCACCAAACCAGATCAGACTAGTGTTTCTCTGGTGGAGCGCATTCTGCAGCTTGAGACCTTGGAAGTAAGTTTGCTGGATTTTATGGGTCAGATCTGATTTATAGTGAAAATGTGTGAAGAAATTCTTTTGAAAAAGGAATCTCTTGAAAAAAGAAAGCACTTGCGCACTTCAGGAAGTGTGTGCTCTTCACACAGCTTGGAGAATCAGATTGCAAAAATAGTGGTTAGATCTTCTGTGTAAAGATAACATAACTGTCATCAAGTTTTCAAGGATGTTTTTGGTAGGTTGATCTGTATCGAGGAGTTACGGAGAAGGAATATCCCTCATTTGGCGGCAATGTCTTTGGTGGGCAGCTATTGGGCCAAGTACATCTCCCGATAGCCCTTGACTTTTCTACATTCTATAGCTGTTCATATCAGTCAATAAATCTAGGGGGGATTTTTCTGGTAATGGACAAGAGATGGAGGCAATTTGTAATTGAAGAGTTAGGGTGCATATTGCAGGCTCTAGCAGCTGCCAGCAAGTCAGTTGATCCTTCCCTCCTTGTTCACAGCCTTCATTCATACTTTCTCCGCACGGGTGATGATCAAGGTATTGTCGCTTAACCCTCCTGGCCAATAATCACCTCCTTGTCGGAAAGTGCTCAAACATGCCACTTCATGATAGTTGTTGTGAAGAGGGACTGATACAGAAGAAAAGTCCAGGCATATGCTGCAGTCTTTCTTCCCTAAACCCTCAACCCTAATCCCAGTTCTTGGTGAGAGAGTCAAGTTTGTATGTGATAACTCAGGGTTAGAGAATTCAGACACTTGAGCAAATTCTGCATGATTCATCAGAACAGGCACCAAAAGTGGCATTTCTGTGGTAAACCCTAAACCCTGGATCATACTGTAGAAAATGTTGAATCATCCTGTCCATCCAGTTTACATGGTGTTTGCTTGGTCCACAAACCATGACGGTCTTTTGGGTGCCAATAAATCTCAGTGCCAATCATATACAAGGTAGACAGGACTCGAGATGGCCACACGTTTGCTACCCGACAAGTGTTGGCTATACAGAAAGGCAGAGTTATTTTTACCATGTATGCTTCTTTCCAGGTATTGCTCTCTGCTTTTGTTTTGGTTGCTAAAACATGATCTCATGTAGGAGGAGTGGACTCTGATCATGTATTGGACCTGCAAAATGCCACAAGAAAGAATCTCCTTTGTGAGGAGGAAAAACAAAAAAACCCCACATGTCTAAACACTGTCTGGTTGGTCATGTGAATATCCTTCAGAGAGCTGCGGATGGTGTTGAACATCAACAGCCAATGCCAGATGCACCCAACCCAGATGAGGTGCATTCAGTTCAACCCACTCACTTTCTATGTATTTTGCAAATCTGTAGACTCTGTTTTCAGACATGTACGATTTGCTTGGTACTGGATTTTCTCAGTATTAAAATTGGTTCAATCTCTACAGGTTCGTCCATGGGAGAAAGTACTGGAGAGTTACCGTACAGACCCCCGCATCCCCTTGTAAGTAGTTTCTTGACACATTTGGACTCCCATTTTTACACACTTAGAAATTGAGTTCTATAGGTCATCTTTGCAACAACACTATTATATTGTATTGTGCGCATGGAGGGTCCCTGAAATGTGACCTTATTTTTCAACAATGGGTGATAAGCTTTTCCTGGTGGTAAAGCTCTTCAATAACATGACTTTCAGGAAGATAAGGCAAAAACTGGCATCTATGAAAGTTGCACCAGCTCCTTTGGAGATGAGGTTTGTTGAACCTATAGATCGCGTTATACGCCAAGTTTTGGAACCAAGGTGAGAGTGTGTACATCATCATCACTTTTTTCAGCTGAACTTTTAATTCTTAGGTTTTTCCTCATTCTTGCTTGCTGACTCTGATAAGAGGCAGGTAATGGGTATTATATATTTACAGACAGAGGGTCTGGATGCGATCAAAGGGAAAATTATCCGATGACCAGGCTCTTCAGCGGTATGGAATTTTTCAGAACTTTCCCAAAGTAGAGATCTGTAGTTGGGTGTTCAAACTATAGTTCTTTGAATTTGATATGTGGGTTTCTGTTATGATTGTTGCAGTGAAGGATGTAGGAGAGAAAAAATATATGGTTGCTTTGCCATGATAACTCTAGATGCAGTCTCTTTGCTTGGGACTGAAGCATTTTTCCTTTACCCCTGTGTATTCATCTAATTTGGATGGTTTTTCCATGCCTCTGAGAGCTCATTGCATACATAAGTATCTGAGAGCTTGTTGCAATATCTCTTATTTCTCTCTTCTCATAACTGATGGCTGATTTCACAGATGCGTTGCTGCATATGCATCTGATTGGACATTTATAGAAACAGCCTTACGGCCTCACAAACACATACCAGGGCGTGATGAGATGCAGGTTCTGAGTCTTGACCACTCGTACGTTACACTTCTTTCACCTTGGGTTTTTTCCTTTCTGTCAGTGGTTTTCCAGCTTGCATCAATCAATATTCTTGCTACTATAACATTAGTTGGCTTTGGGCATTGGGTTTCTTGTTATCAATCTGTTCAGAGTGGCCAAATTTCTGCATGTCTCTTCGCATGAGGTCTTTTGTATTGACAATCGCACAAAGGTTGCAAAGTTAGAAGTGATTTTGTCTCCTTGAATTTCTCTTTGAGAAATTCACAAAGAGAAATTCACATCCCAAGGTGGTGGTAATTGTGCAGTATGTGGTTCCACAAGCCATTCAGAGCTGATGAATGGCTTCTATATGTGGTACGTCATGTATTCTTCACCTATGTGTGCACATCATTATGCTAGCCTTGATTTGTTTCTTACACCCTAAACGCTAGACCCTAAACTATTCTGTTTTCCATATGCAATTTGTATAATCTCACTGACCCAACTTCAAGGTCATGTGCACTTTTGGATCTCATGGGTGTATATATCATAATGTTTTGGATTGCTATGCAACTGTTGCAGCAAACAAGCCCACAAGCAGGCCATGGACGAGGTTTGGTCTTTGGCCAGATCTACACACAAAGTGGAGAGGTATTGATGCCCTTTTCTGTTTGTATATCATGTACAAAGGTCATATAAGACTCTGCACACAAACTTTGCACACGAATAATGTACACAAAAAGATTGTCCTGGTTGTATATTTAACCATTTTCCAATCATGCTTTTTTTGTGTACAGCTCGTCATCTCTACAGCTCAAGAAGGGATGTTGCGGAAAACAGATCATGGAGTGAAATCCAGACTCTGAACTGTAAATGATTGTCACTATGTAAGGTGTACACTATTCAATGAAGAAGCAAATAGAGGGTGGAAGACAATGGTGGCTAGTTAACATTCGAAGGTTTTATTGTGCCTGCAGATGTCACAAAAAACCGTAGTTAGGGTCTCGTTTTTGTTTTCCCAACAAACATTGGATGATATGTTATCACATTGAGTTGCATAACTGATATCGTGGATCTATTTGGAATCGATTGCAATTTGCTTAGGATTTCCTTCTGCACATATATTGTAGTTCTGTTTCAAAATGCTTGCAGCAAAAGATCCAGCTCAATGAGAAATGGAGCCACCGGCTGCAACTCATGAGTTGAGTTCACTGTTTAACTCATTAACTCAAAATTTCTAAAAACAGAAAGCATTACAACCTAGCCTATGATTCAGTCACTCCGCCCTTCGATGTAGCCTTTTTTTGGCTGGCTCTATATAGCCAAAAAGCTATATTAAAAATTAAAAGTGGTAAAATCAAGTGCTTTTTGAGATTTTCAATAGCCAGAATTTGATTAAATTTTAACAAAATTTGCCAAATTTCTATACATCATTCATGTAAAGTAGCCAAAAGTATAAAAGGATGCCTTTTTGTCTTCATTCTTTGATATTTAGCTTGTAACCAAAATTTGGCTAAATCTTTTTGTGGACAATTGCCACTTTAGTTACAAAACACAATAGATAAAAAAAACACTGCTTAACCGAGAACCCACCATTAAAGAGTTCCTTTGTATTACTCTTGCATCCCCTAGAGTTTAAATAGATAAGGATCAATTAGTCATGGTTTAGGGTTTAGGGTTTAGTAGGTGGTTAGTGATAGTGAGGAAATATAGGAGTTTGAATGATCACAATATTTATGTAGACCTCTAATAAGGGTCATGTGGTTTTTCCCTTTGTTTCTAGGCTCTTCAATACCTACAATACAATGTTTCAAAGTGTTTCATTTACTCTACATGGTATTAGAGTGTATGGTGAAGAAATTTAAGTCCGTGTGAGTTGTTAGTTTTGTGTTGTGTGAAGCATGCTCCTTTCCATTGTCATTTTCAAAAATATATATTCTCTTACTCCTCAATCATGTCTAACATGAGAGATAGTTTAGTCGTTGAATATACGACAAGTGGTGTGTCACACTAGCCTTGTCATTTACATTAAAAAGTATCTTATGGCAAAAGAAGAATTATGGAAATTCAAATGTTTTACCATGCAATAATATAATCTTCAAAAAAAGTCCTCTAAAAGAAATCAAAATCCTTTATCATAATCTCAAGTTTCAACACAAGCCAAAATATTGTCTTTCAAAAATCCTCATACAAAAATAGACCTACTACTAAGGGCCAAAATCCCTTAAGCTACTATACTCCATAATGAATCTAAACACAATATCCTTGCCTACCAAGGCAAGGCCAACAAATTGTATGGGACTAAAAATTATGTAGGTTGAAAGTTTCATATTAAAAATGTCTTGCTTCAAGAGGGTCTATGGTCCATACTTTGTCTATTTCAACCTAATGCTACAACTAGTCACAATTCAAGATCCATAGTTCCCTTTGTAGTAAGTTTAGTTGGAAAGGATGCAAAAATCTTTTAGAGACTAAGGACTAAAGCATTAACCGTCATGAACTTCTCAATAATGGATGAAATCATCCCTTGCATATTTAAAATTAATTGATTTACAAATCTCTTGGAGGTCATTCCAAGATCTTTTCAAGACTAAGAATGTTGTAAAGATGATAATCCTAAAAGTAAGTTTTAAAATCTAGCTTAGAAGGAGGGAATGTTTTTGAATTTTTTTGGTTTGTCAAAAAAACATTCATTTGGGTTGTAGGAATTGGAGAAGTCATACTAAATGAAGAAGTTGATATTTGTGTATTGAATTCACAAAAATATGATTTTTTTTTCTCATAATGATCACACAAGATGATACTCCAACCTTTGAAAAGCTAATTTCAAAATTGCTCCAAGAAAAACAACGGCAAAAAGTTGAAATTTGGGAAGAAAGAGAAAACAAAATGTTTTTAATGAAGATCCAATGAAAATCAAACATATCAAAGGGCGACTACAATGGTGATAGGGACAAACATTTTAAAACCATATGAACAACAATGATGATTATTTTTACAACAAGGAAAACTACAATTATTGTGGTATGCCAAGCGGCAAGAAAATTGTAATCCTTAAAATTCCAAATAAATAAATATAGGAATCAATAAGAATTGATTTAAACAAGTAAAATTTTGTGACAAAAAGTGAGGCAACCGGTATGTTTTTTTTTTTTTTTAAATTTCATTCCCATTCTTGATTTTTAAGGTTTTAGGTTTTGATGTTTGTTTTGTTGCAACTTTTTTTTTTCCCCATATTATTGGTTGTTGATGTTATTTGTCTTTTGTGAACTCTTTTTATTCTTTGTCTTTTGTGCATTATTGGAATGTAATTTGCCTACCTTTAGATATTTAGATTTTGTTAGGTGCAATATGGAGATTGTAAAAACTTCAAATTTGGTTTGACAACACATTTTCTAGGAGTTCACAAAACTAAGATGGTGGTTGCAAAAAATATTATATGTGCCTTGGCATTTAACCAAATTTTCAAGAATAATAAAGGTGTTGTCAAAACATTAAGGTTTGATAGATAAAACATGTGAAGAAGGATAATGAAAAGGATTTAGTTAAACACCATCAAAAAGATGTTTCTTGGGTGAACAAAACATGAACCAACATTCAAACTAGTTGCCTCAAACAATGAAAGGTTTGATTTTCAATTGGTGAACAATAGAAACAACAATATTTCCAAAGAAAAAGGACATTGTGAAGATAAATTAGTGTTAAAATGTTTGAAGAACATCTAAAACATTATATCCATATCTCATAAGTAAAAATTCCAATTTTTTTATTTGACCAATTTGTGGACCAATTTGTAGTTGCAATTCATAGTCTTAACAATATGCTTTTTCTTTTCTTTCCTTTTTAAATTCCATCCTTTTCCTTTCCTTTTTCTAAGTTTTGAAATTTCCAATAAACCTAAGTTCATCTCTAGCTTGTGTTTTCTAAAACATATAGAGTGATCGAGGCTTGCTTAGTTAATTAAACAAGCAACCTCAAATCATAATAACCTAACTTGTGCTTTTGAAAGTAGTTAGGATGTTTAGCTCATTGAACAACCAATCTCTAGTTCTAATTACTATTGAGCTTGTCCTTTATAAAATAGTCAAAATGTTTGGTGCTTGCTTGGTTTATTGGGCAAGTAGTTTCCAATCCTAACAACCTAACTTGTGCTTTTAAAAATAATTAAAGTGTTTGTGGCTTGCTTCATTCATTGGGCAAGTAAACTTTAGTCCTAACAACCTAACTTGTGTTTTTTAAATAGTTAGAATGTTTGAGGCTTGCTTAGTTCATTGGGTAAGCAATCTCCAATCCTAATAACTTAACTTATGTTTTATAGTCAAAGTGTTTGGTCTTTGTTTGCACTATTGCAAAGCATATCATAGTCCACTAAACATTTCCACCCAAATCAAGCCAAATGGAAAGGAGCTCACTCAAAGAAGATGGTTTATACATGAGCATGAAGCTTAAGATTGAAGCTTTGAGCTTAGAACTTAAAGTTTAATGTGATTTTAATCCACCTACTTGGATGAATATGTCCATAAATGAATGATTTCATATGGATGAATTTCATTTATGATTTGGATTAAATAAACAAATCATTGGATGAAATTCATCCATGATTGGAAGATAAATAAATTCAAGATTGTTTATATCCACCTTCATTTGTTGTCCAAATATTTGTATCTCAAACTTGAATGTCATTTAATAATGATGGATAATGAAATTGTGATAATAAGGGAAAATATGATGATGGGACCAAAATGATTTTAAAAAATTTGTTTAAGAAATCATTTTCATGAACAATGTTAAGCAATTCAAAAAATATTGTCATGGATGAGTGTCACCCCCCCACACCCCTGCCCAATTGTTGTTAACAACATTATATATTTACTTTGTGGAAAATTGGGGTGTCTTAAAATAAATAATTATTTTCAAAACCCCATTGTCATTTATGATAGTAAGTTGTTTGAAGAAAGCTAATTAAAGTGCCTAAAACTGAATTTTGGTTTAATCTCAAAAACCCATTATCACTAATGACATTAAGTAGTTTTAAAATATTTAAAACATTCAAAACCTATTATTATCAACAACATTGGTTAAATTTGAAAAAACTTGTGGCATCCTTGAGGAAAAATGAATAAAAAGCCCATTGTTGTCAATGACATTATCCAATTTGTCTAGAAGAAGAAAAAAATTAAAAAATTAAAAAAAAACAATGACCATGGGGGGATGTTAATATAATAATGGTAGTATATATATATTATTTATTTATTTATATTTAATATTTAATTTTTTTCTGAATAATAACATTTAAAACCATAACCATGGAATACATCTATAATGGAATTTACATTATCTTATTCAACAAATGTTATATCATATATAATTAGATTGTGTGTCATTAAGCGTTAGATAATTGAAATTATGGGGAAGAATTTATCCATAATAATTTAATGATAAAATAAAACATTAATCCATAATTTTGATCAAAGTCTATTTTTAAAAAACATGTACTAAATGTAATTAATTTATTTCATCCATATATTAGATGAATGAAAATAATAATTCATCCATTATGAGGATGAATGCTTACATTCATCCCCATGTTTGCTTTTAGGTATACTCATACAACATTCATTTTGTGATTAAATTCTTGGATTTTATTTGCATGTGTATAAGGGAGAAAAGATTTTACCATCCCAAGTTCCAACTCTAAGCTCTAGGTTAAAGATCATGCGGTAGCATGCTTCTTCACCCAAAAATCATGATAGTTCAATGGACCATTTCCACCCATTTCCATTCAAATGTGTGCAACCATAGGATGGTCTATCTTGTTGCAAATGAAGGGGAGTTCAACATAACCCGCCTTCAACATCCCCCCATGCATGTGACCTAAACTCCACTCTATCCACTTCATGGTGGGATTGTTCCTTTATGCACTCCCTACAAATAGTCAAAACAATCACAAATGTACAAACCATTCATCATATTCTACCTATTTATGTTATTATCATTATAGGAAAAAAGGCCAACACTTTGCACCTTGATTTGCATTACAAAAAAATACTTATAAATGTCTTAATGGCCATTGAATTTTCTACTACATGTTCATATATCATTTGCATCGCTAGACATGAAAACTTTTTCAATTTCCCATTCCCTACTAAAAATGGACAATATCCATCTCCTCATTTGTGTCCCAAATCCAACACCTTGTTTGTGGATATAATGCAAGATATTCCATGGTGAACCCCAAGACTTTGTCATAAATGTACTTTAATGCCATCCAACTTGTTGGCTTAGTTTTGTTCCTCACATACTACTTCAACACATGCAAATACCACTCAAAAGGGTAGCACAAGCCACTTTCCATAGGCCCGCATATTTTTAATTCATCTAAAAGGCGAATAATGAGTTGGGTTTGCAAGTGAAAAAATATTGGTGGCCACCGAATCTCCAACATGTCATGCCATGTTAATAAAGAGTTGGGTCATTTTGGGGTCCAAAAGACTTATAGTTTATTCCAAGCATAATATTAATGTTAAAGGATATAATTATAGGTTCAAGAGTTCATTTTTTGATGTGTCGTGTATATCTACATGTAGACATTATTCACTACACATACACTTCATATATTGTTATTGCCCATCATGGCGTTTGGTTATTGGTGGAATTTGGATTTTGATGGCCCATTGAGTTTGATAGTGTGACAAATCAATGTGTTTTGATTATGATCAAACATTTTTCAAAATGACTGAAGTTGGTGCCATTGTTGGGTCATAATAGTGAAAGAACTACTTGTGCATTTATAGATAGGGTGTTTAGCATCTTTGGTGCCCCAACCAAAGTAGTCATTGACCAAGGTGTGGAGTTTCATTGGGAATTTCAAAAGTTTTGTCAAAAAGCATTGAACAATCATTGGATGATTTCACAAGATTGTCCTAAGGCAAATCGATTAGTTAAATATATGGTGTAGATGGTGAAGTGAGGTTTGCATATGTATAGGCTTCAAAATGGTCATACTATACATTGGAATTTGTAATTGGTATCGTTAGTTATGGGGTATAAGTTCAATTGACAAGCTTCTCTTGTATTATTAACACTGTAATTTCTATTGTTTGACTTTGAGTTCAAGCTACCAATTTTAATTGGATGAATGCAATGGTGATAATCAATTTGGATGATATAAAGGTGTGGCTTTAAACATGTGAATAATGAATAATTTGGTTCCAACATGTAATGTCAATGTTTATGGATTTAACATTGTTCAACACCAAGATACGTTACATTATGCCATCATGTGAGAAGGTGGTTATTGACCTTAAATTCATAAATTTGAGTTGAAAGATTATTTGTTCTTGTAACAAACATTACAAGCTTTGTTAGATGTGACTATAGGATGTATTATTTTGCATGTGTGAAAGGTGCTACCTTCCAAAATGTTGTTGTTGGAAGGCTAAATGGTTAGATAGGGAAAGACCATGTGCATAATTGCACACCATGTCATCTTCCCAATGTGAATGACCAAATTGACTCATGTTTAGTTGTTGTTTTAGCTAGCCTATGGACAACTTTATGTAGGCAACTTTAAGGGCAACCATTATATTATTTGTGATTGGTGTTCTAAAAGATGGTATATGGGATGTCTTATGCCACCATTGGCTGAAATGTTGATTGGAAAATGGTTTTTGTCTTCAATGCACAAAATAAACAAAAAAAAGAAAAAGTTTTAATTAGGGAATATCCTAAGTTTTTCTTTATGATAATTCCTAGTTGGTTAAGGATTTGGGGCATTACAATTAAATAACTAACAATGGGGCTCACATATGCACTTGACTTATTAGTCCCTCACCTTAAAATGTTTGGATGTGATGCACCTTTTAAAATGTTTTGTGTCATTTGTTTTATGTAGGTGTGAACAATGATAAATGTAAATGTTGACATGGTAGCTCACAACACTGGCATTAGTCCCCTTTTAATTTGTTACAATGTTAAACATGTGTTGAACCTTGAATGAATAGTTAATTGACATGTTTTACAATGACATTTCTGGGGACTCACCAATAGGGGGGCACAAAACAAAACACGATTTTCTCTATGTACCCCTATATTGTGCACACCATATTTTATATTCATTTGATCTAGTTACCTTTTGTTTGATGGAATGTCCTTAAAAAACTACAATTCATATTGGATGATTTATCATTAGACAAGACCATAGAACAAGACTTATCACAAGCTTCAATGGCTATTGAAAAAAACAATCTTTAAGTAACAATGGTTTACATATTCTAACCATTGGTAAGAAGTGGATGCATGGTGAAAAGTTTAGATTTTACTTGCCAATAAATGATCATGACAAGAAGATCAAAATTTAGTTTATTTTCAATTGCAATTTTGATTCAAATTTGTTTATGATAATTGCATTGTTGTCAATATTTGTGTATTTATGTATGTATGTATGTATGTATGTGGGAGTGTGTGCATGCATGCGTGGTGGGTTGTAGTATTGTGGCTTATTATTTATTTGTAGGATCAGGTTTTGTGTGTGTGATATATTATGATTTCATAGTTTACTATTGTGGATTGGTTGTGAATTCATTTAAAAAATGTGCAATTTTCATTTTTGGGAAAAGGTGGGGTGCAAGTTCACAAAATTAAACTTCCTTGAGAGGAAGAAGTTGCTAGTCTTATAATCTATTTTGTTCACAATCCAATCTTAGTCTTGTTGGATCCACTCCTTTCTAGATGAGTTGGTCTTGGAATTGATTGTTCCAAAAGTATTACACATAGTTTCACCAACATGAGTTAGAATGAAAGTGGTCCACCTTATTGGGGACTAGAAGATGATGAAACTTGGACAAGAGTTAATATCAAGGTTCTCTTATGTTCCAACTAGGTGGTACGTTCAAAAGTTGATACATGCCCAACTAGTTGGAACATAAAAGAACTTTGCCATTAAGTTCAAACCATTACAATTCTACTTATATTTCAATGATGATGATTAATCAAAGTTTGGTTTAGAAAGGACAAATTTATGTTTCATAAGTTGTAAATCATCACTTTGAAAGTTTCAAATTGGAATTTGT
>Ga0116228_10003247_pt1 | contig 14255 bp, 8 predicted proteins | sample S1TSphfallax_2_FD_89694 | JGI IMG/M metagenome (GOLD analysis project Ga0116228, IMG submission 89694) | Host-associated microbial communities from peat moss isolated from Minnesota, USA - S1T2_Fc - Sphagnum fallax MG | ecosystem: Host-associated > Plants > Peat moss > Unclassified | place: USA... | reverse complement strand
GGTGCAATTCATTAGTCTTTGTTTAGGCAACTAATGAATTCACAACATCCCATTAGGTCATATTCAATAGGACCAATGAATTCATTCAAAATCCAATCAAATCATTTGACATATGTGGATACAACAAAGGTTCAAGCTTGAAAGTCTAAAGCACATATGAAGTGAGGTCCTAACATAGATCATATATAAGACATGATATTTCCTAAAACCAAAGCTTGGAAATTTGGTATGAATAGAATTTATTAACTATATATTTTTTCTTGTAACTAGGCCTATGATGTGTTTTTTAATAATTTCTTAGATTTGAGATGTATGCGATGTTATGTTCATATGCATAGAACATTTGAACGGGTTATACCAAAGTTGCAATTACCACACCACCACAATAGAGATCTAAAAACCCATTGTGCCAAACTATATGTGTAATTCATCGACAAGCCTTCATAACATGTATGGCTATTTTTTGGTAGCAAACATCTTATGGTAATTAAAAAAACTATCCATCCAAATGTAATGGATTTCTAGGTGCAATAGGTTTTGATGTGCTCCAATATATGTTCATGCATTTTTGAACCAAGTTCTTAGTTGGAAATACATGAAGTTTTAGCACCTAGGTAACCTAGGTGCACATTTGGTTCAGGCCTTGACCTAGGTGGCATTTGGGTTAGGTACCTAAGTTTAGGTCTTAAAGCATTTTTTTAAAAGTCCTATTTTTTTGGGTAAAGTTTATTTGTTGGCTTCTTCCAAATGCACCTAGCCAACCTCATTATATAGTTTATAAACTTGAAATGTAAGACAAAAAATATGAGATACACTTTTATGCAACCTTGTTGCAATTACTATCTACAATATATTAGGTACTAGCTAGCTTAGCTAACTATTTACTATCTATTACCTACTAATGGTATATAATTATGTTATATACCAATTTCCATTATTTTTCCATTATTCTAACATAATTAATTTGCCCTAGGAAGTTTAAGATCTAGCATAAAATCTATTGATTTGGCAAACTTTTTTGGAAAATTCTCAATAAAAGTTTTGAAAAAGAAAAACCTTGTTTCTAACCAATGAATGCTGCCCTAATAGTAGCTGAGACATCCGAGAATTATTCATCCATGAAAACACACGTTCACTCAGACGAAAAAGCAAAATAGACTTCCCAGATGTCGACGCTGTGATTTTCCTTCCTTTGTAAGATGAAGGAAGCTAAGTTTTCATCGATTTATAAAGCACACGTGAAACAACCTTCATCGAGGAAATATGGTTCTCATCATGGATGTTTCTCATCTGATATCATAATGTAAGGGGAAAAGAACTAAAAGAAAGCTACGTTTCATCTATTTATACACAATAGAAACAGCCTTCTTCATCGGCGCAACATCCCTGAGAATGGATGCTTCTCATCTACGGAGGTCATACTTTTGAATGTAAGAAATAAACTACCTTTGAAAATTGAAAGTTTGGGAAAAGAAGGAGGAGAAGAGGGGTGGGTGGTGAGGGGGGGGCCAATCTGGTTCGTCAAGCTGACGATCGACGGCCAAGAGCATCGAAGCCTAATAAAAGAGAAATTAAGAAAATCGCGCGCTTTTAGGGGCTTTGAAACGATGGCGATACCTTAAATCCCGCGCCCACATGGATGAACAGAACAGAAAAATGAGAAATCCACATCGTCGTTTTCATCCAATCTCTCCCCTTCCTCCACGGACGCAGTTTTTATTTTGAATTCCGGAGCGCGTGTTTTTTTCCGCTGAATTCTGCACTCTGGTTTTGCTGCCTGCGCGCGCGCGCGCGCACTCTCGCTTTTAGTCCGTCGCTCCCTCGCTTTTAGTCGCTAGCTCGCGTTCTCCCGCGGTCTCTTTAGTACCCTTTTCTGGCCCCTTTCCTTCTCATCTTTCTACCCAGTGTTACGGTGTCTTGAACGGTGGAGTATCGAGCGAGTTTTCGTGTTGTTTTTGTTTGTGGGTCTCATTTGTGAATGTATGAGAAGCGGGTCGAGGATTGATTCGGCGAGTTATTTTGGTGGGTATGGTTGGATCTGTTTCGGGAGCTTTCTTTCGGTGTCTCAAATCCTTTTTCTTGGGCGCTGTAAGTTTGTTTTAATAAGTTTCAGTAAATTTTCGCACTCACATCATCTGTCTCCCGCGCATTCTTTTGACGTTCTGCAGTTCGATAAGGCAAGGATTCAGCTGAGTTTTTTCTTTGTTGCGTAGTGGTCATTTGATTCAGCAACTTTTTTCTTTATTGAATCGTGTTCTAGCTGCTTGTTTTGGTGTGTGTGTGTGTGTGTTGAACGAGCGAGATGAATAAAACCCTTGTTTCCGAGTTTCGTCTGAGTTATTAGGCTTTTGCGGGTCTGCTTGCTCGTTTCTCGGACTGTTATTTTTCTCCCGATTGGTTCTTCCGCTTGCTGCAGACATCACGATAATGAAGGCGCTTGTGTATGCTCGTTGAGTTTCATAATTGGTTTTCAATTTCACGTCTAACTGAGAGCATTGAATGTTCGAAGTGCTGTGCCCTTCCGAGGTGAAGCTTTGCGCAGTTTTTATCTCGTGCCGTGGTTTCAAAGTCCTGCCCCCATCGTTAAAACCCTGGGTGATTGTGGCGGGACCGGAATTGGAGCATTATGGTTATGTGCAATCAACATTTCTTTTGATGAAGGGTTAGGTTGTTCACGAACGGTTGAACCATGCACATGGCGCTTTCGCCACACAAGGACAATCTCAGATCGAAGCTTTCTCAAGATAGATCCACCAGAGATAAGATGCAGTCAGTTGCAGTAGGTATAAACAGCTCTTCTAAGATCAAAGCACGGTCTTCGGAGTTACTAGAGACGCACAGCATTGGTAATGGCAGCGAAGGGAAAGCGCACAGGAGCTTCCAGAGGAAGCGCGGAGCAGCGGCAGATGCAAAAGCGACCAACTGCGAGAACATAGACGACTCTGGCCGCAGCTTATCGCCATCTCTGGATGCCGGGGCACCCATGCAATCGGAAGCTGACACAAGGGGCCATGCATCATCATACAACCGCAAGGACAAATCTCTTGGTCTGCTCTGCGACAAGTAAGTTCTCTTGGTCGGCCCTTCTGCCTTTGTCCTTTTGCACCCTATAACTTTTTAGGGCGTTCATGTTCTATCACAGAATTCCACATGTGTGATCCTGTCCTTCACGACTTGCACATCTCGACTCGTGTCTCTTTAGGAGAGGTTTTTTAATAGAAAATCAATTCTTGAGCTTGATGTGGATTGGTCATCAATATGCCAGTTGTTTTGTGTCTGTGGGTCCTTTATGAGGCCATCAGTTCCGTCTTCACATCACTTACCAGCTATGGATATCTTGGTCTGCAACCATGCCTGCTCTACTGCCTGAAACTCTGCTAGATTTCATGGAAAGGATAGTTGTCTTGCTGCCTTCAGAGTCTGAAGTTCTTACATTGGTACAGGCTAGCTCTGTTTTGCTCTTCCCAACTGAGGAGAAAAAGAGACTCAGACTACTGTTTCATGGATGTGTGCAGCTTCTTGAACTTGTATGGTACTGAGGAAGGGGTATGCATCAGCCTGGATGAAGCTGCAAGCCGCCTTGGTATGTTGCTGGAACCATCACCACATGCATGGCCATTCTGGTTGTTTGCATCGTGGATGTAAATTGGTTATCCCAATCTGCTCACTGTGGCAAGCCCTAGGGTCTATTGTGCTTAAATAGAGATCATTGAGGGTCCTTTCATGCCAGCATACACACATGCAAGATCTTACAATTTAACATATGGTTACAAGTGCCTGGTTTGTAAATCTTTTGTGTAATCAGATATGTTGGTTGCTGTCAATGATGGATCCATGGATGCTTCATGCTCTAGGGTCTCATGGTTTGTTCAATGTTTTCTTCTTTTCTAGTTTGCAGAAGTCAGTCTAAGAATTCTTGGACAATTGTGCTGGCTGTGATGATGTTCAGGTGTTGAGAGGAGGCGAATCTATGATATTGTTAATGTACTTGAAAGTGTAAATGTGAGTAGTCACAAATATCACAATGCCTACATACTTAGATGCATTTCAAAAGGGACTACACTGTGACCGCTGATCAGCAAGTAAACTGAATGTGGAGCTTAACATTGATGTTGTGCTGTGGTGTTGAAGATAAGTTTGCAAGCATTTCATGACTACATGTCCTTTGGCCTCAGTCTATTGTGATACTCAATAGCTTTGGTCTGGTTTACAGATCTTGATACGGAAGGCTAAAAATCGCTACACTTGGCACGGATCCACAAAACTGGCCCAAGCACTTCAGACCATGAAGGTAGTCATTTGAAGCTGACCTGTTGCTGTGCACCTCACTATGTGCAAGTAAATGAAGGACAATAGAGGACAGAAAATTATTTACTTTTATCTTTGTATGTGGTACTAAAGGTCTCATCTTTTTGGTTTGTTTGTCTGCTTCTTTTATGCAGGAGGAAGCATTATGTCATTATGGATTAGCAGAATCTCAAGGTGCTGCAGGAGTTCACAATAACACAGGAGTGTCTGACTCCCCACTGGTACAGCTCAGCCTTTCACTGAGCTGTTAGTTAGCTATGATGTAGATAGGGGAAGTGGATTTTTCTTCTAGGCTTCTAAATAACCTACTATGGTTCACTGTAATTGTACGACAGCAGTGTGGGAACTGAGGAATGTGCAATGATGATTCTAACAGTAGACAAAAACAGTTTCAAGAGTTAAGTTGCAGTTTTTCTGACAAGATTGCTGTTCACAGGGATGTGGCTCTTCAGATGATGAGGATGAAGGGAGGAAAGTTGTTATTTCAGCAAACTTAGATGGTGGAATCTCACTTCAACCTCAGCAAGGTGGAGGACCAAAAGAGAAAGCAGGTGTGAGGGGATTTATCTGCCCAATTTCCTTGCAGGTGTTAAAATGCATTTTCAGCTTGTGTTTTTGTGTGCCATCTGTGCTCAGGATAGTTTGTTAATTTCATATCCTGCTATGATCTTCGCAGCAATTGTTTAAAGGCCTTGGTGTTGAAGGCAGCATTTATTGATGTTATCCATGGCTTGTGTTTGCAGAGTGCCGCCGTGAAAAGTCTCTTGGCCTCCTCAGCCAGAAATTTGTGCAGCTCTTCCTTATCTCACAGGTACAGTAGGGTTGCATTGTCAATGTTCCCTTCCTAACTTTCTTAGACTTTTTCCTGTATGTAGGAACTTGCTTATGGTATATTGTATTCTTTGGCTACATCTGCATGTATCTGAGTGCATCTTGCATTGCTGGAATGTAGACAGAGACAGTTTCCTTGGAAGATGCAGCTAGGTTGCTGCTTGGTGGTTGCAAGGACCCTTCCAAGCTCAAAAGTAAGTGATCAAGGGTTTTTCTGCTCTACTTTTAACCTTTCTGCTACGGATTTCTGGCTGTTCTCATAACGGCTTCAAGAATCAAGCTAAGAAAGAGGTGCTAGCACCTCTGCAATGCTGTATGTTACTGAATCTTTACTCAAGCTTCTGGCAGCAAAAGTGAGGTACTCAAGAAGTTCCCTACTGTTCATTTCCTGACAACTTTGTTGCATTTTATTGGCAGCAAAAGTGAGGCGCTTGTATGATATTGCAAACATTCTCTCATCCCTACAGCTCATTGAAAAGGTATACCCAGGGCTTCTTTACCAGCTTGTGAGACCCACAGAATTGACCCACCAAGGAACTGCAGCTGGTTTCAATAGAGCTATGATGAGAGTGTCTAGGTGTTTGTGTGTTTGCTTGCTTCCCTCCTGTCAGTGTTTGCTAAAGCATCCTTTAGAGTGTTCATCCTGTTTATTGTCAGTTTACTAACAGAGCCTTGTTACAATTCACCAACTGTCTGGGGCTGATGAATTCAGCTGTGAGTTGTAGCATTTGACTAATTCATCTTGTAACTTTTAACAGCCATCTGAGTTGCAAGATTGCTCTTGAACTGGTCCTTAGGTTTCACCTCTCTTTCCTTTTCGTATCCTAGTATCTTCGTGTTTTTCCTAGACAATATATAGACTAGGTTGTGGTTTGCATCTTGAATTTCAAGCATTGGCATTGAGAATGTAACTGGTTCTCATTATACTTTGCACTTTGATATAAAAGGATCAACCAATAGCTTGTAATGATGCAGACACACATGACAGAGAGTCGGAAGCCTGCATTTCGGTGGCTTGGCACAAAAGATGATCTTGTCGGTCCAGCCTCCAGAAAGCGAATGGCTGGGATGTGTAGCACTGCACAGCACCCAATTTACAGCTCTCTGCCTGCTAATAAGACTGGAAGAGGTGTTAAAAGGTTTCCAGGAACTGAGAATATGGTGAAAGGAGATCAAACTGTTTTGAAACGTGCAACTTTGAAGCCATTACAGCCAAGGTGTCCTAATACAATGGCACCCTACCCCAAAGAGCTCATCAACAAGCCTGTTCCATTATATCCACGCACACCTCAAGGGGATACACCTGTACCTGATGCAACCAAAGTTGTGGCACCCATGGCTCCTGGTCCCCAAATTGGAGTGGCAGTTGGTACAACAGGTTATTAACTGCATTTTGGTCTATTAATGCTTATGAAATTGCATCTAGTGTTGAAAGTTATCCCCCTGCACATCTCCTGCAGTGCATGCCCCAACAATACACTAGCACTGTTGGTTAAATGCTCCTTTGGATGCATCTGTTGACTGCAACTTCATTCTGGTCTCTTTATAAGTGTGTGCTGAGTTTAGTGAAGAAGTTATGCAACATGTGGCCACTTGCAACAAGATTTCTGTTGGTTTTCTTAGATTGTGTATCCAGAAAGGAAGTTCTTTACTTCTTTATCAGTCATCCGAATCCCCATGCTTCAACAGTGCAGAGGAGAATAGGAGTATGCATTCATGTGCTGATGGAATTTCATACTGCATGAACACCATTACAGGAGGCTGGAGAGAATGGAATGAGGGTGCTCCAATTGCATCATTAACCAACTCTGGGTGGTCATCACCACAATGGTGTGAGCACATCACAGTGGCGCATAAGGTCTGTCCACAAGCTGAAGACACACCTGCTTGTACTGCAGCCACATGCACCTCATGTGCACCTGTGACCAGCTGCTGCCCTGCAGTTGGTGCTCCACCCATTATTCCAATGCCATTGAGAGGATGCTTCTCCTGTCCAGCCAAAACTTCTCCAGAGAATAGTTGTTATCCAATGGTTCCAACACCTACAGGAGCTTTTCTTAACCCCTTCTTGCCTCCATTTGCACTGCAGCACCTTGCTACTGGTGGAATACCTTTCATGCCAGGTGTTGTGGCAGGACAGGTGCTTGGGTTAGATCACACCAAGCCTCAGGAGTCTTCCTTGCCACATACAGATGCTGGTGTTGCAGCAGCAGCATCAGCACTGCAGTATCAAAATGAGAGTAAGTCTTTCCTCAAATCTTCCAGCTCCTGCTTCATCTTTAAATTAATTTGTTTTCTGGTCTGCCATCTCAATGGTGGTGAGGTTATTTGTTTGAGATCAAGTTTATCAGGCTCTTACTAATGTTGCAAATGTTTGATTGTAATGTTCAGCACTAGGGCACATGTTTGCACACTATGTGGATGCCTGGAAGTCATTTTATCTACAAGCAACCTCCATGTCAAGCCCGGTGTGCTTTGAAGCTCCTCCAGCACCTTGTGATCCTCTGCAGAGCACCTTGTAGGTGTTGTAAGACTTTGCTGACTGGGAGCACATGTAAGTGCATAGTTGAGAATATGTGTTAGACTATCCAAGCGATTTTGACACTTGATTGCTCATTGCAATCCAATCCATTAAACAGTTTAGGCTGTGAATTTGAAAGTTAGAAAGCTTTCAATAGATCGCCATCTGATGGCAAGTACTGTAACAGAGAGTGTCAATACACAACATTCTTTTCTTCACTCATGTTTTGTAGAACCTGCATCACAGGAGGTTGTCAAGTTCTTGAAGCCTTTGATCCATTCTGTTTCTTTTCATCCTGGTCACATCATGGCCATGAGTTGTGTTTGCAGAGAGACATTGGGTTGTCTCAGTTGAAAAAAATTGGATTTGGACATTGGATTCATTTATTGAGCATTGCAGTTGGATCAGGTGTGCGATGTCTGACAATTGCCATTGCCTTGATCATTTCCATACTTGGGGCATTAGGAGTTTTGGTTTGCAAGTCCTCATCAGAAGTCTCAGGGTAGAATCTTTGATACTGAGAACATTTTACTCTTGCACAAAGAAGGATGCTGCATTCTTTTTATCATTGAAAATACATGTTGTAATTTGTTACCACTGACTAATTGTCAGTCAAGTCAGCCTGGTGAAGAGTCTTCTGGTGCTTTTGAATGTCAGGGATATTGCTAAGGGATCCTGCATTTGGAATGTAGAAGTTGAGCATCCCTGAATCACTTGTTGGGCTAAAGAACTGACACCAATGGCATTGACACATTCTCTGAAGACTACTGCTGTGACATTCATTTCTGTTGGAAACAGCTTGCTCAATAGAAAACTCTGCACTCTGATTTCAGGACTACAGTTTGAGTTTGAGACTTTTTCAGACGTATGGCATGAAGCTGGCCTGGATATCAAACAACAGTGCAGCTTGTTTGAGTTTCTGTATTGGAGGATTTCTTTTGCAGGCTCAGTATAGTAGTGGCTGGGAGGGCCCTCTGAAGCAGCTTGTTTGAGTTTCTGTTTTGGAGGATTTCTTTTGCAGGCTCAGTATAGTAGTGGCTGGGAGGGCCCTCTGAAGCAAAAGAGTCACAAAAACACAAGTTATCAACACTTACCAAGACGAGCTTCACCTCAGGAGCGATCAGTTGTTTTGTCTGCTGAGCTTTGTTTCCGTGGGTGCTTAGTTGATGAGATTTCTATCGACCAGCCTTATCATGTCTGTCTTTTCTATGTGTATCTCTGTAACTCACAACCTGTGCTTATCATTGCACTATCATTACAATGCTGTTGTGGAGATTTTATCTGAAATCTCATAGATATGTGTATCTCTGTGTTGTGTATCATCATAGCTTCTATCCTCCCATCATAGCATCATGCACAACTGTCTTCTTATTAGAAGAATAAAGCAGTAACTATTTGCCAGTAAGGGTAACAAAAGGCACAAGAAGAATGCAAATATCATGTGTGGGGTTCAAAGTCTGTTGTATTACTATTGCAAATCCTTTTGCTTTAGTGTTCCATGAAGTACCTTCTCTAATCCTGATAGAAAGGCACAGAAAGTTAGTACCTAGTAGCTGAGTAAAATAGAAACTCTTGGAGATCTATCATTCATAGAGACTCACTTCTTGCAGGTTTGGAAGAGTCCACAGGAAAAGTGGCTTGTGGAGCAGGCACCCACTCGTTCGTGGCTGGATTCCCTCCGTGGTGGATCAGTTCTCCTGGCAAAGCTTGATCATCAGACAGATGGAATGGAGGGGTTTCTGGTGGATCTAGCTTGATGAAGGCTGCACCAGTGGTGTAGTGCACTACATCCTTAGGAACAAAATCGTCGTAGTATTTGGTGTCCACGTATTCGTCTTCCACCACAATCACTGCTGGTCCATCTAGTGGCAGTTTCTCAGACGAGGCCTCCAGCTCCTCGAATCGGAGGAGCTCAGGTGGATCTGAGGAGAAGGGTCGAGCTTCAGACTCTAGCGGGGTGCTCAGTAGCTCATCGACTTCACTGCGTGACGGCTTGAGTGTTCTTTTGGGTAAGAGAGCTTCCAGTTTTTTTCGCACTGCCGCTGTTCTTCTTTCTTGCTCTTCTGCTGATATCAGTTCCTCACTCCTGCTTGGCTTTTCAACTTTTGCTCCTCCATCATCTGAGCCTGCCATTCTGGTAGCAACCCCTGACTTACACCCCCCCCACCTAGCTAGCTAACAAAACATGTATATATCTCACAACCCTTAAGCTCTCCTTTTCCCTTTGCTCCGGCTCTTTGCTCCGGCTGCAGATCCAACGGACAAAACACCGATCTCTCTCCTCTTCTGCAGCTGGAAGCACCCAAAAAAAACGAGAACCTGTATTGAAGTGACGAGACTCTACACAAATCTCAGCGAACAGCGGATTCTCGAAAGACAAGACAAGATCTTCGAAACTTTCAGGCGATCAGTTTCTTGGTAAGAGAGACTACTAAACTCGATCAAGAACAAGGAGCATCATCATAAGACTTAGAAAACAAAGACATGTCAGATCTCAATGATCAACAAACCTGTATCAGAAAAAACTATCAAGGTGTAGTTCTCTATTGGTAATAAGTGAAAGCACAAACCTAAGTTTTTGGGATTGACGAAAGGGTTGTGGGAGAAGCAAATTGATTGTTGTGGGCGGGGTGGGAACTCTCTGATTTCTTCTGCCTAAGCTGCAATTGCAAAAGCTTCTGATGATCTGAAAACTTTCTTTGTGATAATAACATGCATTAGCTTGTGATGATACCCAATGTCTTCCTACCCATTGCTTGCGTCACCCATTATTGCTTGCCAACGGTCATGGGTATTTCAGTGAGGAGGAGATGATGATGGATCGTTGCTGAGTCAGTAGAAGAAGAAACCAGAAGAAAGAATCTGGTACCAAATCCATCATCTATTTTTGTCACTGGCTTTGTCTCCTGTCGCTCCCTTCTGTTGACACATACACTCTCTGTGGGAAGCAAGATCCCACACGTTTACTAAATACTACTCAGCAAAATAAGTACCCCTGGTCAAAATGGGTTCCCATCAGGTTCCCAATGTGTTCCCCAAGAATGTTCCCAATGACACCTCGCTTGAATCCCATATGTTTTGCCCAAACTCCTCCCCTTCTCGCCTATATAGCTGGGCCAAAGGGAAAAACACTCCATAAAACAATAGAACCTTCTATTTTGTGGTTTATCCATAGTTTCAATTTTTATTTGTGATTGGCCAATCAAATTGGCTCATTCCAAAAAAAATAAAAATAGGTTGGAGTTGTGACGCTCTCACAATTAATTAAATAGAATAAGTTCCCCTCCCAAAATAAGTACTATCAATAAATATAGGAGAGGTGTGTGGAGGGAAAAAAAAATTTTGCTTTTGAGTAAAAATGCTGGCGGAATTCAGTGTGCTTTTTTCTTTTGGGGGCGGAAACTTTTCCAAGGAAAGAAAAAAACATGAAAAATTCATGGTTTGGATTTTTTTGAGACCATTTTTCAAAAACAAAATCATCACAACTAGATGTCATCAGTTGCAAGAGGCTTCTGAAAATATGATTCTATCCATAAAAAAACAGTTGCCAGTCGATGCTAAATTACTTGGGATGCTTGTTAATGGATTTACTTAAAAAATTTGAAAAAAAAAAAAAACCCATCGTGCTTGATGCGTTGTAGACTATTTAATGATAATTTTTTTTCAACACAAAGTTTTTTAATATTCCAAAGGCCAAAATGACTGATGAAAAAACTGAAACACCGCCAAAAATTGATCATATGCATTTTGGACATATCCACATATCAAACCAAAATAAAAATGATAAGTCCAAAAACTCAAATTATTGATAGACAAGTATCATTATTTACCAATATAATACTCATGTCTAAAGTTTGTTTAACATTATATTGTCAAATAATTTATGAAAATTGGTGTCAAACTACCCAAGGTTTGAAAATAAAGCATTTTTTTTTTCTTAAGGTCCATCTTTTGACAACCCTAGCCATGATCAATTAAAGAGTTGAGGAGTGTGGACAACAAGTGGGTATAAAATCGAAATTATGTATGTTTATTACATAATTATCAAAATCTATGTTCTTGTTTACATAAATATTTTTTCATTTTTCTATTTTTTATGTGTAACTATTATGTCACACAATTCTTTTACTATGTATTTCATACAATCCTAAACTTTATCAAACTTTTAATTCTTTTCACAATTCTATTTCATAAATTTTTTTATTAATACAACAACTTGTTTTTAATAAACAAATGAAGGTGTTTCCAAAAATCACAAATACCCATGTGCATTAATGTGACAAAAAAATTTCATATGAATTATCATGTGAAAGTCATGCACATTAATTGAAACTATGCCCAAACCATAATTATATTATGAAATCCAACCACTAAATAAATTATCAAACTTAATTCATAGACAATTACATAAGTAATAATCTAATTACATCAAGTTATAAGAACACACATGAACAATGAATGCATAAGTTACAAAATACATAATACATACTAGCACGACTTTGGTAGTTGTTGAATTTTTAATGACTATTGTACATGTGACAAGAATTTTGCAAGATCACTATTTTGAAAAGTAAGTAGGTGATAGCAAGGATGTAAAATGAAACTTCAAGGGAAAGCACCAATCATGCTTGCATAACCTTATCAACAAACATTGGAAATGAGCTTCCAAATGTGAAGTTGTATATGTACATACATGGTGGGTTTGTGCATAAAATATTTTAATTACTGCATTGCATTTTGAATTGAATTTTTTTTATACATGTGTTATGCACATATGTTGTCTTTATTTTAATCTAGTATTCTAAAGTATGAGAGGGATGTCAATTAACTTAATGTTATTATGATGTTCTAAATGTTTATCTCTTCTTATAACATTGGAACAAATTTTGTTCAATAGCCAATTATTGAACCAATTTTAAACAATTCAATTCCCAAAAGAATGAGAAATTTGTTAATAAAAATAACATTACAAAGGAGACATGACAAATCTCAAGTAGTTGTGTACCAATGGTAATATGTTTAGACAAATAGTTAATGTTTTGCAAACATGTTCCTATATATTTTCACACATTCCAAAATCAAAGTTTTTCAAATGAACACATCCCATGGACTTGATTTGTTTGGGGCACACATCCCTAAACCAAAGTAGGTGCTCATGTAAAAACAACACTAATTTAATGTGCATAGTTTGCCTTGCAAAAGGCTCAAGTGAAGGTGTTCTAAAAGGCAACCCCCTGCTTCTGATGTTTGTGTAATTAAACCTTCATTACAACACTTGCAAAGGAGATCATAGTTTGGGTGATCATTTTAAAATGTGCCTCCACAATAGCCATGGTAGCACAATACCCACTCACAATAGCCACATCACTACCTTCCATTTCTTGACCCTCAATTCACCAACCTTCTTTTCATTGAGATATGGCAAATTTGGGAGAGTTTTTCGGAAAAAATTCTTTGCAAAAGTTGTACCTCTTTTTTTGGGTCAATGAGTGACAAAATTTCAGCACAGAAAAACACTAGTCTAAACATTATGAAACCATCTCCTTGCAGTCTTCACTCATCAAGGGCTTTTCAAGATACAAAGTGTGTGGTTGGGGGTACCATGGTTTCAGAGGTCTCAATCTGAGAAACAAACAAAACAAGCAGCCTTAAGAGATAGATGGTTCACCGATGAATTAAGGAGAAGTGTAAATTCAATAATTCTAGATTTCATTTTCAAATTGATTATTATTTTTCATATTTCAAAAAAATTTAAACATCACACAATTTGTTCACTTATGTTAATGGGATTTTAGTGTAGGGTAAAACTTAAGGCTGTAGGCTTTACCAAAATAAGCACAATGGGGACCCAAGTACAAGCCCAATTCTCGTGAACCCCACAGACAAGGGCTTTACTAAGCATAAAAAGCTTGCCTTTCATTGCCCAAGAGTGGCCTCAAAGAAGGAACTTGGACTCATCCTAATTTTAACAAGGGCAGTTTCATTGTGCATTTCTCATAGATCCTTGTACTGTTAGTTTTGCTTTCAAACCTGACCCCCACACCCCCCCCCCCTTAAATTCCCCCTCTTACCACCCATTTTGTTTCTCATGGGGCCATTTTGTGGGCACTTTTGTCCCATGGGGTTATTTTGATTACAAGATAAGCTTTTAATTCTTATATTTGTAATTTTGGTAGGAATTCTCTTAAAATTAGGAATCATCATTTGGACCATTAACTTGAAAAGTAATTAGTTTAATAATTGAAGTAATGTTTTTTTTATTATGTCTCTCTCTTTTTGTTAGGAAGAATTTGTGAGCTTTCCATTGCATTGAGACACACCTTCATGCACAAAATTTCAACAAAAATTTGAATTTTTTTAAATGTATAAAATAAATATAATTCAACACTATGGATCATTATTTATCTTTGGTTTTGTTCTTCCATCTAATTTTTAGAGCCTTCACAATGCAAAGAGCACAAGCAATTTTGCCTTCTTTAGTAAAAAGGTTTTTTCTTTTGCTTGGCTTTCTTTGTTACGCGGAATCATGCCCTTAAAGGATCTCATGGAAATAACCAAGGGCTAAAACACATTTTGACATTTTGAGGGGGTGTTT
>Ga0116228_10003246_pt1 | contig 14255 bp, 11 predicted proteins | sample S1TSphfallax_2_FD_89694 | JGI IMG/M metagenome (GOLD analysis project Ga0116228, IMG submission 89694) | Host-associated microbial communities from peat moss isolated from Minnesota, USA - S1T2_Fc - Sphagnum fallax MG | ecosystem: Host-associated > Plants > Peat moss > Unclassified | place... | reverse complement strand
GGAGCTCTCCGCAGACGAAGGGAGAGAGACGACGACGACCGAGAGAAGGGAGACGATAGGGACGGAAGGGAAACCCCAAGTCCAACCCTGGTTAAGTTAACGTTAACTCTTCTAGATACCGTTCGGACCAGTTGTTCGGCGGGTTCCTCCGGTTCCTTTTCCGGTTAATGGAAACCGAGACGGAACCGGATCCGATTTTTAGAAACGGAATTGAGTTTTGTTAAGAACCTTTGGTCAACTTGTTTTCATTTTTTTATTTTTTTTGTTTGTTTCGTGTGTGTTTGAGTTTTGTTGGCCTTGCCTACCAAGTATAGTAGCTTAAGGGATTTTGGCCCCTAGGTAATAATAATAGGTCTATTTTTATATGAGGATTTTTGAAAGATGATATTTTGGCTTGTGTTGAAACTTGAGATTAGTTATAGAGTTATGATCTCTTGAAGGATTTTGGTTTCTTTTAAACGATTTTTTTGAAGATTATATTTTTGCATGGTGAAATATTTGAATTTCCACAATTCTTTTTTTTTGCCTTAAGATACTTTTTAATGTAAATGGTAATTAGGCCACATTGTGACACCCCTTGCTTTTCTAGGATTCACACTTTGCTTAGTTACCTTTTTTTCATTATAGTTTGTAAAATGTTTTTTTGGGGAATTTTTATTTTGTTTTTGGGTGTTAAATTTGTATTTTGTATTGAAGGGACAATGAAATTTGCAATGTATTTTCAGTTTCAAAAGGAATTTTAGAAAGTGAAAAGAAAGTAAAGAATACTGAAAAATAAATAAAAATTAAGGGATAGGGTGGCGGGTACATTCTAACATTTGTGAGTTTCTTTTCTAGGGCCTATGATAAATAGGGATTTTTCAAGCCAATTAACAACTTGAAAATACACTAAAAAAAACTACAATGTTTTATCTTCAAGCGTCATGTTAGGTAAGCTTTGTAGGTCATTATGAAAGCACAAATAATTATTATGAAATTAAAACTCTCAAAGATTTCGATTGTTAGGTTTGAATTGCAAACTTTAAAATTCTAGAACTTTAGACTAGGACAATCTAGACACACTGGACTATCCCATAAACATAAGAAAAGGATGTTTATTATTTTTTATAACCATTACTTGCCAAAATTTTGAAATTTTAAAAATCAAATGCCAAAGTTAAATTTTTAAATTTATTTAATTATTTGATAATTTGTAGTCGAATCCAATCAGGGAGTACAATATTCAACATGATTGTATGATTAAAAAAACAAAAGAAAATGAAACAACACCAACTTTACAAATAATCACATGTCCATGATGTTTTATATAAAAATTGAAGACCTTTTTAGTTTTATTTTTTGCAATGACACTAATAACACTAAAACAATGATGGAAGAAGCAATGGTGAAAAAACATACATCTTCATTGTTATAAACAATATTTTTCATGATGTAGAATGTGGGGCATTCCTTTATGGAAATATTCAACCACATCATGTAACTTAACTTGAAATAAGGCATCAAATTTCACCTACAACTAAAGAAATACATTATGAATATAAGTTCAAGGAAATAAAAAACAATTAAAGTATATATATAGTTACAATTTGAATGTTTTTAGGATTGCTTTCATTAACAACTAGCACTACTACAAAAACAAGATTTTTATGTCCCTAACAATGTGACTACAATGATTTTATAGTTAACCATAGTCATTCCATAGCAAGAAACCATGTCTCTTTTCACTAAACTATAAATAAATGTGTTTAATGTGATTAACTTCAACTAACATTTTAGCCACCTCAAACATCTTCAACTACACATGAAAATTCATGTGCTTACATGGACTATATGGTTTTATTTGAATGACTCAAAATAATCATCAAATTTTTGAAATGGAATACAACATGTTACATATGATAAACTTAGGTCAACATTGATATTAATACAATTTTGACATGGATTATGTAACATCTTTTGTGATTGAAATAGGTCATCAATGCTATTTTATTTTGCCACATGGAATTAATATATGAAATATGTTTGAAAATGATATTTGAAACATTAAAATAAAAAAGGAGTTTATTAACTGGCCTTGCAATTCAATTTTTGAATTATGTAGGACACTTGTAATTCACTATATTTATACATTGTGGATGTTAACAAAAAAGTTGCATGAGTTGCAAAGTTATCATTCACCATATATATAATGCAATTCATTGCAACTCTATCAAAACAATTTATTTTCAACTATTATGCAACTCCATTATAAATGCACCCATTATATCATGTTAACATTATTAATTGTCATCCATTTATTAAAAGTTGACATGTGTCACTATGAAATTTTTTTGGACATACCAATCTTTTTTTTTTTGAAATATTGATCTCCATCATCCATTACAATTATTAATGATGGTCCAAAATTGTCACATATGGCAGAATCAAAAAAATTCACATGGCATATTAATTATATTTTGGAAAAATAAATAACATAAATATATATTTTAGTAGTTGGATAGGTTGTACATAACCATAGGTAGGTGGGTTGGTAGGTCTTAAGACTTACACACCTATGTATTTACCTAAGATTTACCTACTTACCTACCTACATAGATAAGTAGAAAAGTAAGGCCTATTTACTTACTTAAAGTAGGTAAGAAAACACAAGACTAAATGAACTAAAGAATAACGATGAAACTTTTATATTTTATTTTATATTTTATTTTTAGGGTTAAGTTTTTTTCAGCTCATCCCAAAATGGCACATGTATTTGAATGTGAAAACATAAGAGAACAAGCCTTCTTTAGTAATTTGTAATGTGGGAATTAGAGACAAAGCATATGGGTTAAATCTTTTAGTTGTTCCTTAATTACAAATTGAGTTGCAATTAAGTTGCAATTATAAAGTATTTACTGGTCAATGACTGAACACTTAAGCATTCAGGGTAGGCCATATACAAGGGGAAGGCTCCATTGTATTTGGTGTCCAAAAAAAACTTGCACCTGTCCTATTGGTGCATCTAACGCATTAAAAATTTTCAAAAATTAAAATTAAAAAAGTTAAGGCCCCCCAAAGTAATGGGGGTCAAGAACTCAAAAAAACAAACCATCAAATGCTACAAAAGCTAATTCCTGAACACCCAAAAAAATTCTTATATGTTGTTCTGTTGTTATCATAATTCCTAAATAATTTGTAAAACTTTAGGTGGTGTTCATATGGCACTTTAAATTGTTTCAAATGAATACGAAATAAAAAAGTTATGAGGTTTGAAAATAAGAAGGGTCCAAAGATATATATATATATATATATATATATATATGTTTTGTAAGTTGGAAAGTTTATTACTATTCTTGTTATTTTATCATTATTCCTTTTCATTTACATTTCAAAGATGATTTCAAAAGCTTGAGGTAGCATTCCCATAACATTTCAAATCACTCAAAATGAAACACATATGATGAAAATATAAATAATTGATGAATATGTATCCTTATTAAATTACAAGTAGTTGTATCATAGTCATAACAAAGTTGAATAATAGTACTTTAGTAGTGGTGCACTAGTGGTTTTACTAATTGTGTCAATGGGAGTTGTAATTGAAAATTAGTTGCAAATGTATCCCATGATGGGTGGTGGAAATGTGAACACTTGGCATGCTCACTTGTATGTACATTGTACATTAGTTGTAACATAGTTGTTACTTTAGTGGCACATTTATAAAAATTCCAAAATGGTTATCAGATGCAACTACAATGCAATTCCCAAAAAAACCAATCATGGCTGACCACATATATATATATACAATGTTTATAAATTACTATATAAAAGACCCATTTGCAATTCATTTGCAATTATAATATAGCTAACTGATTTTTTAACATGACAATTTATTTATTAATCTATTGTATTTTTAGGGGGATATTTGTACAATAATTGTAATATCCAAAAGATAGTTGCACAATAGTTGTATATGAGTTTTTTTTGAGTTTTTGTTAGAGGATAATGTGGTTCTGACAGACGTGATGTCACAAACATGAAAAACAACAAGAACGTGAATTAAGCCAATGACATAGCAAAGAAAACAAATCATAAGAAATGCAAACCTAAATCTAATCCAAAACTATAAACACAAAAACGCAAGGCAAGAACATGGTATATGATAAAAGATAATTCAAACAAAACTTTATTCTAATAATGTATGAAAACAAAAGTTATGACAAGAAAACATACCCAAAATTGGTGTTGAATAGACTGAAATGAATGGGAGGTGCTACACCTATTTATACCCCATTGGGGATGTACTTCAAATAAACTTCCAAAAAGGATTCCATGTGTGCACAGATCAAGGAAGCTTTTTAAAAAGTTTCCTAATTAATAGTGAACTAGGAATTAACTTAAAGTTAATGATGATGTAAACAATGAAGCATGCGACTTTTTTGGTGCAAGCAATGATGCAAGCGACGGGTGATGGTGGTGTTCATAACATCACTTCCCCTTATAACAAGTCTCACAAAGAAGGACCTTGGGCTTGTTTGAATACCGCATATGAAGGTCCTTCACTTTTTCCATGGCATTTGATAAGTTTTTGACTGGTTCCATGTATGTTTGCTAATGTCATAACCTTGTCAATGAACTAAGTATTATAACTAACGATGTGATATCGTTGAATTAAAAATTTCCTTAACTTTGTATTTTTGTTCATCGTTAACTATAATTGGTGGAGGTGGCTTTTGTGTTCTCCTTATAATGGTAAAAACATGGTAAGGCTCCAACAATGAAACATGAAACATAGGGTGAATTTTCATTGAATCTGGAAGCTTGAGTTGGAATGCCACTGTGTTTATTTGTTTCACAATGGTGAACATGTCAAGTCTTTGGTAGTCCAATTTTTTTGATGCACGAGTTATCTTGATGTTTTATCTTTGAAACCAAACTTGATTTCTGACCTTGAAATTTGGTTGGTCTTTATGATGTTTTTCATCATTTTCCTTGTATTGCTTTCGAGTTTTTTTTAAAATTGGACACAAGTTGTGCTTGAATGTTTATTAGCCACACGATTCAATCCTGAGCTGCATGATTCATAAAATTGTTTACACCTTGGATGTCAAACCTGGGATGTAAGCCATGATTAAAGAATGGTGTTTGTTGCATTGTTGAATGCATCGTGTTGTTGTAATAAAACTCTACTACATACAAGAAATTTAACCAATTATCTTGGTGACAATTAGTTGTGCATCATAAATATCATTCCAAGATTTGATTAACCTCTACTCCATTTGTCCATCTGTTTGGGGATGGAAAACTAATAATAATTTCATTTTTACACATAATATCTTGAAGAATCGCTTCCAAAAGTTGGATGTAAACTAAAGTCCACAATCAAAAACAATGTATTCAAAAAGTCCATGATAGCAAAAAACATGATCAAGGAATAACTTAACTATCTTTTTGTTAATTATTGATTTATTGCAAGGAATAAAATCAATCATCTTCATGAACCGATTCACCACCACCAAAATGGAATCAAATGAGTTAGAATGTGGAAGATCCATGATGAAATCCATGGAGATCAAAGACCATGGTGAAGCAGGGACCAATAATGGTTAAAGAAGTCCATGAAGGCAATGACAAGGATTCTTTACATGAGCATAGACATCACATGAGCTCATAAATTCCTTCACAAACTTCCAAAGTTGTGACCACCAATAATCATAAGACACTAACTCCATGGTCTTATCGAATCCAAAATGGCTAATAACCAATGTGTCGTGTCTGGCTTGGAGAACTTGAAGTCATGCAGGGCCTTCCGTTACATATAACAATCCATCATGATACAATAAACCATTGCAAAACTCAAGTTTGTCAAAGTTGTTAAAAGGGTTTTTTCAATGATTTGTGACAACAACGGCAATAAAATCATTGATTAAGTCTTCACAAATGTGTTGAAGGAAGGTCTTATCCTTAATAATACCAACAATGTTTGAAGTCAAAGGTTTTTGGGTTTGAAAATGGTGTCACATTGTTGATCGTAAGCAACATTCCCATCCTTAGGTGCAAGGTATGAATGACATGATAATGCTTCTAGTTTCCCCTTTTGTCACCCTGAACAATAAGTAATCACAAACCGAAATTGAAACAAAAATAATGGCCATTGAGCTTGACATCAATTCAACACGTGAACCATCATGAAATATTAGAGATTTTTATGACTAAAGTATATAGTGATTTCATGTTAAGTTCCTTCAAATAGATGACGCCATTCCTCAAAGGCATCCACGATGGCCAAAAGTTATTTCTCATGAATCTTGTAGTTCGTATCAATAGGAGAAAATTTACGAGAACGAAAACCAACTGAATGAAGGAGATTATCTTATCTGAGTTCTGAAAGTATAACACCTAATGCAAAGTTAAAGACATCTTTCTCCAAAATAAAAAATTTGCAAAGGTTTGCATGAATAAAAAATTGGACAGTCGTGAAGGAGGCCTTTAAATATTAAAAAACATTTTCAGCTTCAACCCCCCATGAAAAAGGTTGATCCTTCCAAGTTAAACGAGTAAAAGGGGTCACTATCATGGAATAATGTGCAATGAATTGTTGATAAAATTTGACAAACCCAAGAAAACATTGAGCATCCCGAATAGAAATTGGGATAGCCCAATCCATAATGGTTTGAACCTTATGGGGGTCCATGCAAACACCATCTCCAAAAATAATTTAACCTAAGAATTCCACCTTAGATTGATGGAATCCACACTTCTCCAATTTGGCATAAAAATTAACTTTTCGAAACTTTTCCGAAACAAGATGTACATGGCCCTCATGGTTTACCATGTTCTTTGAGAAAATGAAGATGTCATCAATGTAACAAGCCACAAAATTATTCAAATACTCACGGAATACATCATTCATCATATGTTGAAAGACAACAGGTGCATTGGCAAGGCCAAAGGGCATCACAACATATTCAAAATGGCCATAACGAGTTTTGAACATTGTCTTCTAATCATCACCTCCTTGAATGTGGACCAAGTTGTATGCTTCACATAGCTCAATCTCGGTGCACACTTTGGTATGATTGAGTTAGTCCAACAATCTTGAGATCAAAGGCAAAGGGTATTGTTTCTTAATGGTGAGTCAATTTAGTCCAAGGTAATCAACACACATGCATAAGGATCCATCTATTTTCTTAACAAATAGGATTGGAGCACCAATTAAAGACTTGGAGTGTCAAATGAACCCCTGCTTAAGATTTTTGTTGATGTATTTTTGAAACGCCAATAGTTTGTCCTACAACAAGTTATAGATGGGTCCAAACAAGGGTTATGTTCCTTCCTACAAATCAATCACACAATCGTATGGTCGATGTTAAGGTAGTGTGTTTACAATTTTATTTTCAAAAACATTTTTGTAGTCTTGGTAATGAATAGGGATTCCATGTTGTTGCATCCCAAGATTAGGTGTTGGAACTACATACCAAAATAATGCATCTCCCTTCTTTGTTGTTTGTATGAATGCTCTTATTCCCATGAATAAAGGTTTGAAAGGATCCTTAATTACCTTTAATATTTCTTTCATGCTTGAGTTTATGCATGTGTTGATTAATTTATGTTGTGTCTTCACATGCATAATGATGTTCAAAGTCCAATTTGCTTGTTGGAAAATTTGTATTTTGGTGAATTTTTTTTTATTGATTCAAAATGAAAACTCCTTGTCTTCCAATCCATTCGAAGATTATGCAAAATGAGCCATGATAACCCAATGATGATAAGGTTTGTTAGAAATGAAATGACATTGAAAACAACTTTGTTATTATATGACCTAATTATTACCATCAACACCTTGGGTTCATGTGTTACAACTCATGAAGAAAGGTTATGAACGTCGATCATTTTGACTGCCACTAGTATCACTTTCTCCACTAACACCAAATTATGTTATCATACCAATTTTTTGTTAATGAAACATGTAGATGCCCCTGAGTCAAAAAATGCTTGGGTTTGCATAGTCATGGATTTACCACCCTTGATCGTGATGGGCAATGAAAAACAAGTTGTTGGTCCTAAAGACAAAGTAGGATAATTTTCAATACATGATGCATCAAGGTCTAGTCTCATAGTCCCTACTAAGACTAAACGTCGTTATTTCCCTTTTCTTCTGGCCCTTGGGTAATGGTAGAAGTTGTGGTGCGTGCTACATGTTGAACACATTTATTTGGATAATCATTAATTATGTGGCTTGATTTCCCACAATACAAACATAGATTGTTTCATGTTGCTGTTGTTTCTCCTATTCTATGAGTGGTTTAAATCATGTATGGTCGATTTCCATGGGGTCATCATTGGGTGCAAACACCATATGTTTAGGTTGCAACATGGGTGGCACAAATTGCTTCAATGTTGGTGACAATTCTCAACACTTCTCTTGTCAACGTTCAAAAAATCAATTATCACAACACATAACTTGAGCGATTATTTGACTCAAGGTCATGGGATTAAGCATGGTCTTTCAATAAAAGGTCTTTCATGTTTCCACGGAGTCCAAATTAAAATTGGTTCATGAACGCAACATTGTCCCATAAAATTTCACATGTTAGTTGTTTGAATTCATAAGTGTACACAAAAACTAGGCATGATCCTTAGTGAAGAGTTCACAACTTGTTTATTGTTGTACGTTCTTTGTTTGAATTATCAAAAGAAACACTAAGTTTTTCAATAAATGCTTCAAATTCATTTAGAAAAGGAAATTGACATTCTAAAAAATGTGCAAACCATGCTAAAGTTGTGCATGATAAAATGTGTTAATGAATCCAACTTGGGTTTGGTCATCTAAATAAAAGTGTTAATGAAGTTGGATGATGAGACGTATTTGGTTAACGAATCTTTGAAATTTTGAATTGTGTCGTCAAAATTCTTTGGCTAGTTGATTCGTGGCTCTTTCAAACTGCTTGCAAATGTTACCAATGTTTGGTTTTTTTGTAAATGTGAAATGGATTCATAAAAAGATTAATTTTCTTGTTGCATATGCTTAAAGGCAACAATAATTTCTTCCATGGATGGAACTATTTATTCTCTTGAAATGGACATGGCCAAAGAAGTATGTAAATCAAAACTTTGACAAGAGATGGGTGGTCCACAATCTCAATCAACACGTTCAAAAGGTGGGTAATCCACAACCTTTTGAAAACTCTTACATTTGAAGTAGAGGGGTAGTCCACATTCGACTTTCACAAAAAAAAGAAAAAAGAAAAAAAAAACTATAATAATGACAAGAATAAATGTAGGCCTAATGGGAATCTATTAAAATTATCACAAACATGAAAAATTACAAAAACAGGAACTAAACCAAAGACATAGCAAGGAAAACAAATCATAAGAAATGTAAGCTTAAGTCGAATCCAAAATTGGAAACACAAAAACACAATGCAAAAACATGGTATATGCTAAAAAATGATTAAAAAAAACTTTATTCTAATAATTTATGAAAAAAAAAATTATGATAGGAAAGCATACCCAAAATTAATATTGAATAGACTAAAGGTAATGGGAGGTCCTACCCCTATTTTTACCCCATTGGGGACCTAGTTTAAAAAACACTCCATAGAGGCTTCCATGTGTGCACCAACCAATGAAGTTTTTTGAAAATTTTCATAATTAATTGTGAACTAATAATTAATTAAGAGTTAACAATGATGCAAACGATGATGTGGGTGACTATGTTGGTGCAAGTGATGATGCAAGCAACGGGTGATGGTGGGTGTATGTGACATGTGATTTCTCATAGTGACATATTATTAATTACAAATAAATCAATTGTAAGAAAAAAAAATTCAATTCAATTTCCTTTGGCCTCCATAACCATGAAAAAAATGAATCATATCATATATATCTATTGGCCCATCAACATGCAAACCATGTTTTTTATTTTCACATATACATTCAACTACAACATAGTTAATTTATAACAAACAAGGTACAAATAATTTAATTTTCTTAATTATAAAAAAATTGGTTGACATTATCCAAAATTGTCCCATAAGTAATTATATTATTAGCATGAGAATTTTGCAATTCTTGCAACTTAATTGCATAAAATCTAATCCCTACCCATAAAACCCAACTAAAAGTATATATAACATTTTTATGTTAATTATAAAATATAAGTTGAATTTAAAATATATAAGCTACATTTGGCATTTGGGCAAATGGAAATACTAACCATCATTACTACTATTAAAGATTGTTACATATTCCTTTATAGTATAAACTCCATCAATTTTAGCTACATTAAGCACATTAGCAACTAAATCCCTTGCAACAATTGTAAAACATCCAATAATCATGCCAAGTTGAATTGATTCATCAATGGAGAGTGAAGCTTATAGATTTACATATGTATCATCATTTTTTAACTTGAACACATCAAATTGGCTCCTTGTTTTTCATAATTGAATAAATTTGAACTTTATCAATTACTCATCTTGTGAAAGGTTTGTTCTTCAAAACTACTTTCCATCTTCATTCCTTTGGGTCAGAAAAAACTCTTGATCAACATGTAGTGGGAAACCAAAGAATTGGTTTGAAATGGGAATTAGGAAGCAAAATTTACAAAAGTGAAGTCGTATTCATCTTCTTTCACCATTGGACTATTTGCAATGTAATTTGTTTTCATTTAATTACAAACTAGAACAACAAAGTTTAATACCTCATAATTTAACTCCATCATCTCCTTAACCTATCCTACATATTCCAATTTTTAAAGAACTAGTCTTTGGTCATTTGGCCCTAAAACACATTGTTGTTCAAAGATTGTTGCTACACATGCTATCGCATGTTGTCAAGTGATTTTCAACACTTGAATCACAAATATGTTTCCCAAACATTCACATAGCTCAATAAAATCTAGCTTCAAGCATTGGTGGCATAGACATGTGCACCACATTTTTTTCAATTGGCTCCCCATCTTTCATAATTGCTGCAATTAAATGTTTGAACCACATTGGAAATGGGGCACTTCCTTAAAATGGTCCAAGAACAGAACAACCCTTGCCCAAAATTGACTTAAGGTAAAAGTTCATTTTTTGTTTGGTTTCATATTTGTACTTCCCTTACACATTTCTTGCCACAATTTAAATTACCAACTTTATTTAACATGCAACTTATAAACATTTGATCCTAGTCCACACCCTCTTCATTGTTATGGTAATCCCAATAATCAAATTCTAGTAATCAATCTTGATAATCAACATAAACCATGGTTTATTTATTTTTATGATGTTTTTGTTTTGCATAAAAGACAACATTTGCATATATCTACTAATCATTCTAATATTCTCAACACGAGTAGGGATAAACTAGCTTACATGCACCACATTGACATTAACTCCACATTTTGTAATCCAAATGAATCTGCCATGTCACAAAGGTATGCTTTCATGATTCATGCATGGCCATTTCCTTTACACATTTCATCATTCATATAAACAATTTTTTTTTCATCCCACATTTGTCACCTTGTGGTTGTAAAATCTTGTAGGTGCTTTGTGCAAATCCTTAATGATTTTTCTAATTACCATGATTCCTTTCGTCCTTGCTTTATTTCTCACAAATCCTTTCAAGCTTTTGAAGTAACACGAAAACACTTCATTCTATTTATGCATGCATATCATTTGTGTTTTAAACGCAAAACATTTGTGTGCAAAAGGAATGAACCCATGAAAAAATGATTTTTGCATGATTTCCATGACCAAATCGTGGGATGGGAAGTTTGTGGTGGTTGTCATATTTTCTATCCATCCCTTACATTTGACAAAAATGGCTTGTGGGTTAACATAATGGTGGAAGCTCTAAAAATATGTCTTTATTAGACTTCATCAAAAGGCGTGAAACATTTTATACGTTGATAATGTCATAGTTTAACATCATCAACTTGTTTGAAGCATTGGGGATGAGATACATTGCTTTGAGACATTAATTGAGGACATGGGTGATCATGTAATTGTTCCAAGAGGTTTCATTATGAATGGGAAGTTGAAAGTTGGAGAAGCCCATGGTAGTGCAAAACCCACATGTTTGGAAGCTAAAGAGAAAAGAAGCCTTGCATCCTCATTAAATAATAAATCAACGATTGTCGATTTTGGTAAAGGAACCTACTTTGAATCATCATTACATTTTTACTTAACATGCACATCATGGAATGTGTCATTGGCAACATATGCTATAGTCCCCAAAGTTACAATCGTGTCTTGAAAATGTTTGAACAATTTTTCCCTTACAATTCTATATTTACTAGTAATGACCAGACAATGGAATCCATTGCTTCCAAAGATTAGAACTTGGTAAATTTCCTTAGTCACTTTCTTATTAACATCATAAACAACATCCATAGAAATGTGTATGGAACTAGCCACAAACCCAAACATTGTAAACAATCATTTTTTGTGATTTGCACAACTCCTAATTACTTGGCCACTATAATGGTGAAATCAAAATTTCCCTTAGCATGGAATGTTGCCATTTGTAGAATGACATAAAACACAAAAATAAAACAAGAAGAAAGTTGAAATGGTAGAGAGATGATGACAAATGGGAACACAAGGGAATTCAATTCTTTGAAATTGTATTATAAGAATTCTAATTCATCATATGAAGGCACAAGAGATCAAGAAGAGATCCCAAAACTGAATCTACAAGAAACTAAACTTATTGTAAATTGGACAAAATAATGATTTCAACAATTTTAAAGCAATTCTTATATGCAAATCAATATAATTTAAAGACAACGAATAATATTGTATTATAAAATGTTGATACAAGCATAAAAGATCCGTAATGTATTGCACCATTGAATGATAAGAGATGATAGTGGGATATGATATTATGATTAAAGGTAAATCCAATATATTGTGCATTCATCTAAAAAAAAATGTGATTATTATTTTGGGCATTGGAATTTTACAAAATAATGCAAAGATAGTTGCATGTGAAAAAAATGTTTTCATCTCAAATTTAAATTTAAATTAACCTCATGTTTTGACACCAATAACCATTTATTTTAAAAATCAAAACCATATGTTGTTAGAAATGAATGAAGAAAAGCCATTGAAATTGAATTCTTGTCATGTTTTCACTTGACATGGCCATGGAAAGTATCAAAGTTCTAAAATAAATAATAGAATACTAATTGTGTATATTGACCACAACAATGAATTATAAATAATCACATTAATTGCAAAAAAATGATGTTTGATGTGGTATATTCATGGGCACATGACTAGAAATGTAAATATTAAATAATAAAAAAATAATTGCACAAGTGTCCATTTAAATTAAGTAGGTTAATTAATCAAATTCAAAAAACCATGGAGATTAAAAAAAAATTATTGACAACATAAAAAAAATACTGAAAGAAACATATTTTATTCCACACAACATTTTAAAAGTTTTATAGTTGGCAAATGACATTTGGTATTCATATGACATTGAGATAATCACATGGACTTTATAGGATCCGCACTCTTAATTAATTGATAATGATAAATAGACTATGCTTTTATTATGGTTTGATTTTCTTTAGTTAATTTCAATGGGTGTATTGTCCCCCCACACTCTAATTTTCATAATTTTATAATTGTGATTGCATTTCAACCTTTTTGTTTACTAAATCTTTTAGTTATAATTTGATTTGTCGTGACTATTCATGGTAACCGACGTGGTTGAGCCTGTTACTAGACACAAGCATCTCTTAGAGAATCAAGATGCCCTCTTCATTAAGGCAGAGAGTGGTTATGAAATCTTCATCTATGCGGGGAAGGGTTACCCTATCATCGGACCAATGAGAGCCCAGGGTAGTGGTACCTTGTGCTAACTAGTAGGTCACTAATCAAAGTTGTACGTAACTGGCGACCTGACAGCCAATCAAAGTGTTGAGATTCTCCTGAGGGATGCTTAGGAAAATGTGTAGTGTAAGGCCCTACACCTAGGGTGGGGCCTTCACAAAATGAAGGGCCTGCAAAAGGCACCTGAGGAAAACCATTTTGAAAATTCTTGAATCACAGGACTGAAATGAGAAGGAGGACTTGAACGAACTTCATCCAAATTACTCTTTATAGGCCTTTATGCTGATGCTGGGGGACCTGCTCTAGGCAGGCTTTTACACATTTAGTAAGGGCCTGTAATATTTTTTTTCTGTGTGCATAGTAAGGCCCTTGGAAGGGGGCATTACCAGAATTTGTTGGCACTGCCCTCAACTGCCACCTGGGGCATGTGCCCTATTC
>Ga0116228_10003245_pt1 | contig 14256 bp, 8 predicted proteins | sample S1TSphfallax_2_FD_89694 | JGI IMG/M metagenome (GOLD analysis project Ga0116228, IMG submission 89694) | Host-associated microbial communities from peat moss isolated from Minnesota, USA - S1T2_Fc - Sphagnum fallax MG | ecosystem: Host-associated > Plants > Peat moss > Unclassified | place: USA... | reverse complement strand
GAAACAAGTTAGTTAGTAAGTAACCAAGTAAGTACTTGTTGTTGGATGTGTAGGAATACTTAGTTTTGCAGGGTCACATACTGAGTGTTGGTGGAGATGCTTCTCTTATTAGAGAAGACCCTACTAGTTCCATTACCTCGTATCCCCCCAGCTATGGCGCCCCACCCCACATTTGAGCATATTCTGTACCAAATCAATTCCACAAGTGGGTGGCCTAAGCTTTTTGCATTAGAACCTTTGAATATAGTTACCTACTGTGTGCAATTCTAGGGGGGAAAAAAAGTAAAATGTGAGGGCATATTGCCTAAACAGCCAGCTCTTTAGTGTGGGATTAAAGCATGACACATGGATTTTTTGCATGACATTAAAAACCCGGTGTTTTTCTTTTAAAATTCTCATGATACCCAGGATGTACCCACTAGGGTAGACCAGGTGGTGCCCAAACATTTAAGCGGTCAGGGCAGGCAGGATCCAAAGGAACGGCTCCATTGTTTCTGATGTCTGAACAGAATTTGAACCCTTCCTCTTGATGCATCTAGCACACTAACAATTGTCAAAAACGGATTAGAAATGAGAAAGTTATGATCCCCCAAAATAAATGGGGTTAAAAATTCAGAAAAACAAACCACCAAACACTGCAAAGGTTGATTCTCAAACACTCCAAAAAATTCGATATATGTTACTCTTAGAGTAGTTCAAAGATGATTTGTAGAACTTCAGGTGGCACTCTTATAGCACTTTAAATCGTTTTAAATGAATAAGAAATAAGAAAGTTATGAGGTTTGAAAATAAAAAAAGGTCCAAAAAAAAAGGGGAGAAAAAAACACATTTTATAAATTGGAAAGCTTATTTCTCTTGTTATTTTCTCATTACTCCTTTTCATTTGCACTTCAAAAATGATTTCTAAAGCTTGAAGTAACGCTCCTGTAACCTTTTTTAATCAGTCAAAATGAAGCACATATGGTGAAGATATAAATAAATGTTTGATCATAAGCAGACGATTGGTGATGGGCCAGTCTACCCTAGTTATCACTAAAAAAAAAAGTGAAAAACTCTATCACGTTTTTGGAAAAGTGTAAAGCCCACCTCCACGAGCATTACACTTTTCAAAAAAGCCTATTACACTATGTAAGGCTTCCTACAACTACACTCAAAATTAATCAGCACAAGTTTTTACAAGGATGTATAGGGTAAGGAATAGCTTTGAGGCTCTTCCTAAATTCTTGTGCCCAACTGAAGCTTGAGGCTTGGGCCCTCAATTCCATGAAAAGCCTCAAAATTGTTCCTTGTCCTATGTGTAAAGAACTTTTCAAACATGAGGGGCCTACCAAAAGTGGAAGATGCCAATGTTGGACAATTCTCTTTTTCTTTTCTTTTCTTTTTTTGTTTTGTGAGAATCACTGATTCTGGTTCTCACATAACATTTTAAGAATTGAAATAGTTTTTTTTTTTTACAATAAAATTTCCAAAAATGAAAACCTCTATAACCAAACATTCACAACTCACACTAGACTTTAAAGCAATTTGTTTAAATTCAGATTTGACCTCCCACCATTTACATAAGAATTCCCACTTTTTACATAAGAAAGATGATTCTCATTTTATGAATGTTATGTGCACTTTGAAACATTCATAAATCAAAACTTGTTGCAATATTTTATTTTGCTAGTTTTGACAAAACATATTTTTATATTATTTGTTCCAAGTCAGGCAACACCTTGTGAAAAAAATTGTCTTTTTTAAAAGAAAGACCGTTTAAGCACATAAATGCAAGGCTAAACATTTCATCCAAATACTTTTCACAATTTGCATTGGCAAATGATTTTTAATAATTAAAAGGCTTAAATCTTGTAAAAATTATTTTTTGTTGCAAATCATTTTTTTATATATAAAATCTTGTACAACCAAAAAAAATTGAAATTTATTTGCCAAACAAATTAGGCCTTTGTTTTGTTGGTTGCTTTTGAATATTGTTTTGGATTATTGACTTTCTCCTCCCAAAAAATTGCAATAATGGTATGATTTACATTCACATGATTACTGAAAATTATCATATCATTTTTATAATATAAAATTAAACCTTTTCTTGCTTCAATTATGGGATTATATGCATTGACAAAATTGTTATAATAAAGAATACAATGCTTCATTTGAGCATTGTTACGATCAATTTTTTTGTTATTGTGAATGCATAAACAAAGTCTAACAAAGTGCATTTGTGCCATGAAGTCTACATTTAATTTTTGGGCATGTAACTTCTAAAGGTTCATTTTCATTCTTCTTCTTCATTATTAAGAATTTTATTACTTTTGATTTCCAAACCAAGATAATTTTTAGACAATTTTTCCATAGGAATATCATTGAGAAAAAATTCATTTGTTTCATTTTCAGTTGAAATTATGTTTTATTTCCACTTGATTGTTCCATTTTTCAACAACTTTTCAAAAAAGGTTACTCAATAAAACACGAGATTCATCCAAAATAAAAGATTGTTCTACCAAAATGTGGTTTTATTTTTTTACTTGCAAATTGATTTAACTATTTAAAACCTACAGTATTATTCAAACCATTTACCAATATTTACAAGGTCAAAATAACTCACTTAACCCTCCTTTCTTCATGTAAAAAATGAGTACACAAAATGAAATGTAATGCAAAAAATTAAAAAATATGAATCCTACAAACAACAAACATATTTCATGATGTTAAACAACAACCAAGTTTAATAACAAACAAATATTGAACTTGGAATATAAAAAAATGTTTCACCAAAATAAATGGAGAAGTAAATATTAACATCCAAACAAAAAAATACAAAATTATAAGAATAATTAGAAAATTATACTTAGAAAAACAACTCAATCGTGATCTAAATTCCTTGTTCCCAAACTTGCATAAAGCAAATGGGGGGAAATACCAAACTAACAAGTACTAACAAGAGTAGCTAAATTATAACAATAAAAGCCGAAATGGCAACACAAAAGGAAACAAGTAGCACACATGGGAGGTAAAGGTGCCCAAGCTTGGAGCAGCCAAACAAAAATAAGAAGAACCAAATAGCAACAAGAGAACAAGAGTAGCGGTATGAGGAAAGCGGAACAACAATAAAAAGAACCAAAGAACAATGCAAGAAAAATGAACAACACAAGAAGAGTTGAACAATAATGCAAGAGGAGCCAACAACAATGCAAAAAGACCCAAGTAGCAATGCAAAAGGAGCAAACTTCAATGCAAGAAAAGTCAAGTAGTAATGCAAGAGGAATCAAGCAAGCTAAAAAAATTTAAATTTACAAGCCACAAAAAAATAGCAAAGTTTAAACTTCAAAACATCATAGAGGTTTAACTTTTAGCACACAAAACAAATTGACCAACTAAAGTGGGGCCTAAGCCTTAAGTTTTATTTTATTTATGGATATTGAAGAAGTGAAAAATAAAGTTTAGCTACAAACTTTCAATGGTTGTGGAAATGCTGCTTGAAACTTGAAACCCTATAACTTATTTATTTTACAACCTAGGATACCTAATTGAAATTTGTACCTTATTTTATTTAAATACCATATCAAAGTTTTTTTTTTGAAATTAAAAAAAAAGGGCAATGTCTTAGGTGTCAATTCTCACCTTAAGGAAACCTTGTGAGTTGAATATCAATATAAATATCATTGAACTCCTAACCAATTTCATTTCATTGTTAATACATGCCAAACATTAGAAAATACATTTTTTTTGGGATCTTCCATTTTTGTAAGGTCTTTCAAATTTAAAATCAAATTCTACCAAGAAAGCACATTCAAATCCAAAAACCCAATTTGAAAAAAAATTAGATGAGGAAAAGGTTAAAGAACGATGCATTCTTAAAGTAAGTGCTAGCCCAACGCAAAGTTAAAGGGCACTTAATCCATGAATGCCTTGCCCCACTTGGGTTTAACCCAATATAAAATATAATCAAACCCAATGTAAAAATTGGCCAAAAACATATTTTTAATTTTTTTCATGATAATTATTGGGTATCATGGGGGAAAATGAAAAAGGACAAGCAAATGTTTCAAAACTAAAAAAAATGAAATGTCTATTCCTTTGCACATTTCATTTTTTGATGCATGTATTTTGGTGGAGGTAAAATTGTGCTTTGTAACATGACTTTCAAAATGTAACATTTTTTTACATTCCAAGGAAAGCATATTTGGAGAATAAAGAGACTATATTATGTAGTTTCTTATTCATGTATTGATAAAAACATAACACACCAAACATATGATGTATTACTATTGCATGTGTTGTTCACCCTCTTTACATACAAACAAACATTATAATATTAGTGTTAAGAATACAAACAAATGTACATGGTATATGGAATAGCTAGCTTATGCATGGTTGTGAATGGAGAAAACAAAAGCCCATGTGACCAATGAAATTATGAAAATGGGAGTCTTGAATTATTTAGAGTTTCACTTCAATAAAGTAAACATAGTGCTTCAATATTGTGGTAGCCTCATAGGTGTGCATCTAGATGTGAAAGAAACTTGTGTGGCCAATATTTGAATGTTTGAGTTAGTTTTCATTTTTTCTTTTCAAGAGTTGTTTACATGAACTAATACTTAAATGTTGCATCATGGAGGAAAAAATATGCACATATTTTTTTTAAATGTTGACTCTAACGTTGGTGTAAGTAACAATTGTTATTGTGAATGAAAGCATGGTATGTTGACCCCCTTTTGGGCACTTTTGGTTCTAGTATTATATTATGTGAAATAATCCTACTCCCAAAATGTGGTGCATTCAATTTCAAGTTTAACTTTTGGTGTTTTAAACTTATGATTTGGACTTTCACAAAGCTAATATTATTTGGAATAAATAAATAATCTAATAATGTAAATTAAAGGAACAATGGGTATATTTACATATACACATGTATAACACAAATTATTTTTAAATTCAAACTCACTAGTATTTAATTTCATTAATACTCAAGATAAAAAATTTAAAAAGAAAAAAAAAACCTTCTCATAATGCTTGTCACCAAGCCCATTTGAAAATGATTATTTGTCAAAATGTTAATTTTTCACATATTTATGGTCAACACTTTGAAAACCCCCTTTTATGACATGAAAATTATCAAAGTTTTCAAATGGTTCTCACACATGATTCAAATTATGTGGAATCACATGCGAGATGGATAATAAAAATTTCATAAAGGTTTTTAATCCTTTCAATCATCTAAAAACATTTTTTTTCATTTCTTAATACATAATTGAATGTATTTTTTCATACACATATAAGCCACCATAATATAAGTTTTAAGAAAAACATATTTTATTGCTTGGGTTATGTTCTACCATAACATAACAAATTATTGGTCTATTCATGATTGCAGCACCAAAAAAAGGAAAAAAGACTTAAGACTTTCTTAAAGTTACTTTTTACAAATAATATTTACATGAAGTGATTTAAGTAAGAAACTTTAAATAGTCCAAGATAAGATAATTCATGCAATGGTGGTGATTTTTCACGTGTACATAATTGTGCATGAATATTTTGGTTTACCAAAAAAAAATCAAAATTAAAATGGGCTTTAAAAATCAATAATTTTTTTTTTTGCATGATTATTTCCTACACATGTGACTTAATCTACAAAAATTAGAACCTAATAAATTAAAAAAATAGCCAAATTATTTAATAAAAAATCATTTCCCTTGTTTCTCTTTGTCGTAAAATTTCAAGATTGAAATTTTTTCATATGATTTATTTATTCATCAAATTGACCTCATGTAGTTACATGAATGGAAACATATTTTTGTTGTACAAAAAGTTTGAAATCAATTGCATCATTTTATGCATCCTTTTTCCATTCATTTATAAACATATATAATATGGACAATTGACCATAAATTCATTAAGGATTCAAAAGGACTTTTATACAACATCCAACAATTATTAGATTTTTAAAAACTTGTTTAGGAACACAATAATACACCATATATATGAAACATTATGAAAATCTAAAAATTTCCTTTGCAATCCTTTTAAAATTAAACACTTCTTTTTGGAACCCCAACCATGAATGAACCCCATTGTGAAACTCTTATTTAATTTTGACATTGTTTCGGCTCAATTATGCACTACCCAAAAAAGCATTGCAATGTGAATTCATAAAAGGGCCCATCGTAATGTGCTTTCACTCTTATATGTTAAATGTGCTATTGCAAGGCCCTATGCTATGTGACATGTTGTTATATACACATAGTCTAAATTTGAAATTCATGTCTTGAATGACCAATTTGTACTTCAAATTGCTACAATGTAGATGTTAGACCTAATGAATAACTATGAATTTTTTTTTTAAAAATATTTTAACTAACTAAATATCTGAAAGTTAAGATAAATTCATAGGTTTAGACAAGGGGATATGACCTTTAAGAGCTTTATGTTTGCTACCTTATTATAAATGCCTTTTTATTTTTTCAACAACATCGTATTTTTTTATCTATCAAGCTTTCAAGAGCATCGATCCTTTTCAACTCCTATACATCATTCAAGGTATTAAAAAGTGGTAGGAATCAAAAAAATAATTTAATGGTTGATTCATATGATTTGAATTTTTTCTTGCCCTCAATGGATCCACATATCTTTGTGACAAATTAATCGATCCATCTTCCACAATGTCAACTTCTTGAGCCTCCCATATTAAAAAACTAACAAACATAAATTATGTTACATGGAGTGTAAAACTTGACATGCTATTGATTCACTCGGAATTATTTGGTGTAGTTGATGGTTTTTAACCTAATCCAAGATCCAACGACCTTGCCTTTCATTATAACCACACAAGTTGGAATTACAACACTTCAAAAAGAAGTCATGAATGAATCGAACTCCCAAGATTCAACTAAAACAAAATTTATGTTATGGGAAAATGTTTAAAATCTAAATACTTCCCTAAAAGTAATAAAATTGTAGAATTTTGAAACTCTCAATATTTCACTTCAAATTCAAATTCCTCTCCACATACGATAACATGTCATTGTTATAGAAAGAAATGGGGGACAAATTGCCTAAATGTCAAAAACATAAGAGTGTTATATTGAATTGAATTCCAAAACCTCAAATAAATTTGATTATAACTAAAGAGGACCAACTATACCTCTTTGATTTTTCTCTATTGATGAAATTTGCCTCTTAGATTTTTGGAAAATGGTTTCTTGTTTTCAAGGCAATTATCACGTTTGAAGGCAATTATTGCCTCATAATAACAACACCACCTAATGGATCAAAAGTTTTTTTTTTAATTCACAAAGAAGGTAATCCATTTATCTTTGGACTTGACATTGTCAAGTAGCATTTTCACCAATTTTACAACTAAATCTTTAAAGTGGCACCATCAATTAGATCACTTGAAAAATAGACCCATCATCAACATACAAAACAAATACATGGTAATAAAACTTCTTGAAATCAAAACACATTCTTTTATGTGAAAGTTACATATTCAACAAACATCATTGCATTCCATACCCCATATACAACTACAAGAAATCACAATATTTTTTATTGGAAAAACTAGAACCTTGATGTGGTCTTTTTGCCTTCTATCAAATTTGACCAAAGTGCCATTTTAAATAAGTCAATTTTGACATGTTCATTTTGACTAGGTCATTTTGGTTAGTTATTTTGACAAGTTTTTTTAACTGGGTTTTTTTTACTAGGTTTTTCGATTGGTCAAATGAAGTAAAAGTATATGGTCAATAATTTTTTAATCGTTAATTTTTATTTTTAAAATTATTTATTTATTTATTTACCTACCTATCTTATTTGCTTTAACTACATGCCTATTTAACCTATAAATTAATTATTAAAACAATAATAATAAATTTATAACCTACCTACTTTACCCTACCTAGGTTATTAGGTTAACGTAAAAGGTTAAGTTAGGCTAAATAAAATAGTTTAGTTAAACACATTTAACTAAGTTGTAAGTGTGAAGGTTTGAACCCTTCAACCTTCACATTAAGGTTCAAGCCTTTAACCATTGCATCACTTTTTAAACAAATGATAAATTTTGTCATCACATCATTCTGAACAATTTTTCCCATCCTACTTATGTGACCTAACCTACTTACCTTAGTTACCTAGTTACTTTAAACCACCCCAAATTATTATAAGCTACTTCTAGGCCACTTTAGGTTTTATTTAAGTTTTTAAAAACTAAATTACCCTATGTTACTTTAAAATTTACTACCTTAGGTTATTGTGGGTTATTTTATCCTATGCTATTTTTGGCTATTGTAGGTTAATTAACTTTAGATTGTTTTAAGTTATTTTACATTAGTTCTAGCCATTTTAAATGACACATGCAACTAAAAATTGTCTTAATTTCCCAAAACAAGTCATACATTATTTTGAGTTACATGCAACAATCTATATTTGACATGTATATATGATATCATTATACATTTTCATATATCATATTTGTGGAAGGCCAATTGCATACATGAAATGCAACTATGTGCAATGAAATGAACTCCTTTTGTATTGTGTGGTGTGTGATATAAATTAGACTTGAATAATGATTAGCATGTGTGATCAAGTTTTGAATAAGGTTTGCAATAATTATATTAAATTAATACTATCATATTCTAGTAGCTCAATAATGTTTTATTGTAAAAAAAATGCAAAAAAAGGTTGTATTTTCATTTTCAATGTGTTCTTCTAATTATTTTAATGTGAATTATTTAGGGGCAAATAGGTGTTGAAGTTAATATGTCCAATAATGTTCAATCTTAGTAGGCCTCCAAATAGTCACTAATAGAGTTGTTACATTCTTGGAGTTGTTGCTAAGGATTATTAAAATATTTAAGCACTTGATTTTTCTTTGCTAATAACTTAAAATACCATAGGACTTTTTGCATATGTATATCTATTAGGTAGCCTAACTAGTGCAAGTCCTTTTTGTTCATTTGACTAACTAGTAGGATTATTTCCAAATCCAAGTGTCAAATTCTTTGTCAAGGATTGTGGTAGACCTTTTACTAAAGACATAACTCCATCAAAGTAGTTCAAAATTGAGTATTGATTATTCTAATAGGTTCATACCTAAGCTACTTAACTATTGTATGATTATCTCCAAAATATCTAGATATAGTATAGTTCTACATTCTTTTTTTTCAAATCTAGTAACACAATGACTATTAGAATATTTTTGAGAAAGTCATTTCCACCTTTCTAAAAATGAAATACAAAAGAAGGTGTAATATTTTCTCAAAAGCCAAATTTAAAATACATTTCAAAATAAAATTACATACCCTACTTCTTGAATACCACGTTTAAATAAATACATGGTTATGAATATAATTTATATTTATTGATGTATCAGATTTGATAATAGGGGCATAAGAATGTGAGAGACATATGTAGGACATCTATCATTTAGTCTATGGTCAATTTGGATTAAAAATTTTGTAGAAAAGAATGGGTTGGACTTAGATGAAGCTCATATGAAAGGAAATTTGGAGTTGGGTGAAGACGTCTAAATGTTTAAACCTTGAATGGTGTTCATGTTGATGTTTTGAAGGTGTTTGTTTCAAATAATTAATAAAATATATTGACTTATATAAATATATAATGTTAATATATGACAACCAAATATTTGATGATTATAATCAAATATGTATGTTAAAAAACTACCAAATAATTCTACATAAGACCAAATTAAATAATTATAAGGTGAAAAAAAAGAAAAACCTTAATCCCCCCCACAAATAATTTTTTTCCCTTCAAATGCTTCTTAAAATATGCAAGCGTGGCTTCCCAAGGGGATTATTTTTAAACTTGAGTTCTCTTTATTAATAGTTCAAAATCTAACGAAGGTTGCTATGTTAAAATTTACATTAGGTAATCAAACTATTATAACCTCTGATTTGATAAATTGTTTTACCCAATAGGATTGATGTGTTGTTTTTCACCTCAATAATCTATCCTACTAGGTCCAATAACCTCCAAATTGAACATGCAATATGGTGTTGGAAATTTATTTTTAAGGGCTACAAGGTTTCTTTTGAGAGCTTTTAAATTGAAGCTTATATGTAAGAATTATGAACTTGCAAGGTGTTCATAACTTGACAAAATTAGTGATTTTCCATACTCATTCCTAAAAGTATTGGGACATTCTTTCATTTTAATATAGCCCCACCATTAGTCATAAAATATATTACAAGAGAAGGGGTAGTGGTCTTTCTCCAAGTTCGACATTTGGTGTGTCTTTTGAATTTCGTTCACTCATTATACATCCATGCACCATTTTGGCTTCAACTTGCATTAATTTCCTTCTTTCTTGGTTTTGGAAGTTGATTTCACCTTCAACTCCCACTTGTGAATCCTTCATGGTCTTGTCACAAAACTTCCACCTTGGTTTATTTTTTGGGAGCTAGGGATCACACCTTGGGTTTATATTTTGTTGCAAATTTGGTAATCAATGATGTTATTTCTCTTAATACCATTTGACAAACTTAAGGGTGTTTCAATGGATGTGGGTTTTAAAAATGCATTCAGTAAACAAATGTGTAATAATACCTTATTGAAATGTTGGCACGGTAAAAGTTAAGCAATTATCTTGATATGACGACCTTGGTTATTTAGTTTTAATCAAATATTGACTCACATTAAAAATACAAAACCACTTTGAAATTTAGTCTTGTTGTAAAATATTTACAATAACTATTGTGAATGCAATTGGGTTAATAGGAGCCATTCATTTGTAATTAATGCTTTAAATTTTTTGTGACAAAAAATTACTTAAGTAAATGTGGAAAATTATGGATGAGCTTTAGAATAATAAAATAATATTCTTAACGTATTATATGAAAATTTGGATACATTTGAATGGTATATAATGAATATGGAATATCAAAAATGCCTTTTAAGACCATGTAACTAGTGCTTAAAAAATTGTTTTTGTTACTTAAAGGATTTTAAAAAAGGTTCCAAATGGTTAGGAAATGAAGTTTTATGGGGATTTTTTAAGTACACCTTCACATTATGGTATAATGCAACATCTTTTTTGGTCATATGAATTAAATTAAACAAATAAATTATCTCATAAATTATGATTCTAGGAATATTAAGCGGTTTACTTGGATTCACTATGACAATAACCCCAAATTTTATTCTTTGAAATGGTGCACATGCCAAAGTAGTTGAAATCTAGTTGCATACACAACCAAAAGCAAAAACATATCCACATGGCATAAATGTAGTTGTAACGAAGTGATAACATAGTGTCATGCAACAATAATGTGTATTTAATTACAAATAAATTGGTTTCAATTACTAGTTTTTTTGGTAGTGGGAAGGTTTAACATGTGGCCAAAACTATAAAAACAAAATGTAACTAAAGAGTTTGTGCATTTTATTGTGACTTTCTAGGCAATGGTATCAAACAAAATAATGAATGTAAACCATTAATCAACATTCTTATAACATTGAACTTTTGATTATGTATTGTGTTGACTTCATGATGATGTAGTTTTTTCTAATTTGAATCATCCATGTTATCTATATATAACCATGATGTTAATTTTAACACAACACACATTGGGAATGATGTTGTAAGATTCATTAAGCACAACACTTGTTATTAGATTCTTCACCCAACTATCTTCGTAAAATAATTGTTGAGTGTAAAACAAAAGTTTGTTAGGCTTCTTGAAGTTAGAAATAAATAATCTTTGGTGCATTGACATAATTTTTTTGTTGAAATTATTCTACATAAAAACAAAAGTCTCCTTTGAAACTCATTTACATGTAATAGTTGTTTACAACTCAACCAACAATATGATTGTAATTTGTTGAATGTGCACATGGAAATATGTAAGCAATCTTACTATAATGTCACACATTCAAAAAGACAAAATTACCCATGCTTCCAAACTATAGTTTAAATTTCCAACCCTAATGATAGGTTCACATTAGGCAAGGACATAAGGTCCAACTATGGGTTCCAAATGTCAAGGAGCTCAACATATAGTTCTAAAATGTTGATGTAGATTTAAGACTATGTGCTTCATAGTTATGAATTTGTGCAAGTGTGTTCAACACATAATTGTTCAAATTAACACATGTTTGAAACCATCATTAGCAAGAAGTAAGGTGGCACATGCTTGTTTAATGACCTCTTGCACGTATATTAAATGTGTAGTACTAACTGATGTTTTGAAATTGTGAATCTTTTTGTAAAAAATTGGCAATCTTTTGAATGCACAACATTTTATTTCAACTACCACCCAAAATAAGAAACATTAAGTAAACATTTTTGTTCCACACATTTGTGGAATCTTGATAAAATCTTTAAATTCCCAAGGATAATATTGACCAATCTTTAACCATTGGGAATACTAGTGAAATCCAAAAATGAAATAAAATAAATAATCTTTTTCCTTATGTTCTCAAACACAAAAATAATGTGAAAGAGCCAAAAAAAACATAATTGACATGAATTATTGCCATGGAATGAAGAATAAAACTTCAAAAAATGGCATCCATAACCTCACAAGGTGCGATTCAAACATACAACCTAGAAAGATTGAGAGAAATGGGGTATATGAACATTGATTTTCTATTTTGTGGTGATGTGAGTCCAAACATTTAAAAAGCCCCAATATAACTTGGGTTTAAAAAAAAAAAAAAAAACTTTTTGGGGCAACTTTAACAAGGGTAAATTTTATTGTTGAGTCATGATTAGTGCATAAGTGTGGCATGGTGGGTGGGAATGATCGGTTTTATGTTGGTGGTACCAACTAGAAATAGGTTTATAGTTTACATTTCAAAGTTAAATATAATTATAAACCTTTGACACATTGGTGTAATTAGGGTTAATGTGAACCAAAACCAATTGGTCCATCTTGCAAATAAACCAACCACATGTTTCAAGTATGCACATAGCTATTGTGAAACCCCCATGAGGTTGCTAACCAAGTTCATCATGTACAAACCTTCATATTTGTAGATACATGTTCTCCACGCCAAACATCATTCCATTCAAAGTTTTTGTGCTTGATTGTACCATTTACCAAAGGTATGATGTGTAGAGGTGATGCCTTTGCTTGTGTCTCTTGGTCCTTCAAGAATGTTCCATGAGTCCCATTAAGCCCCCTTGATAGTTGAGGTGTTGGAAAGAGACTTTGGTGAAGTTCAACAAGCCCATTCATTTTGTTTTTCAAAAGCAATTAGATAATATTTGATGTTGCAAGTGCCAAAGCCTTTTGCATAAACATCCTTTTCCTTGCTTGCAATTGTTGGAGGTTTTTTGGGGTTGAGGGTAAGGGACGAGAGGGGGTAGAGGGGGGAAAAGGTGGCAAAGGAATTTTCACCTACTAGATTGGAAACCTTAATATTTAAGGCCGCCTTTGGGACGATATCATCAATTCTAGTTGTTATGTCCAAGTCCTTGCTTCATTGTGGTAATCCAAGAATTTTTTTCAATTCATTACTTGGTTGTATGATTTATTAGAGTCCTTAAACATCAAGGGTCCACCTTGTTCTCATACAATTCATTAAGGGCTACAATACTATTAATTATTTTGAAAGACAAATTTTCGTACATAGCACACATGTAGCTACTATTGCAAGAGAAAACATTCTTCCATGCCATCCAATGTAGGCAACTTGAATTTCAACTTGGTACCTAAAGTATAGGGTGTTTGTTTTCCTCTTCTAACATGGCTTCTTGTAAAATATTGGGGGTTACAATATCATTGAGAAGATAGGTTTAAGCCACACTTGCAACAAGAGTGGAAAGTTCTTTCATAACAACCAATTTGGGCAACTTTAATTTGGACTTAGTGGAGAGGACAAGTTGTTTGATTTCTTTCTCAGTCATTAACAAATCATGAATCTCCTTCAATACCATGCACATTGCATCCATTTCATTAATTTATCAAATGGCTTTCTTCTCCATGTCACCATGCCATTCAATCTTAGGAGAATTCACTTGAATCACAACATGAGCAAAGAATGTTAACTTTGATTTTTGCCCACGCCTCATTTCCACAATGTGCCATCAAATTCAAATTGGAATAATTTCAAATAGTTGTTTTTTATGACTTTGTCTTAGGAAATAATGGTTCTAAACTCAGATTGATAGCAAATCCAACTTGGGTGCATATGAGTTTCATCCACCGATGATTGATGAGGTTGATGCTACATAGGTGAAACTTGTAGTTGTCAAGGCAACCCAAATTGAGGTGGCCTAAAATACTAATGACTTGG
>Ga0116228_10003244_pt1 | contig 14256 bp, 9 predicted proteins | sample S1TSphfallax_2_FD_89694 | JGI IMG/M metagenome (GOLD analysis project Ga0116228, IMG submission 89694) | Host-associated microbial communities from peat moss isolated from Minnesota, USA - S1T2_Fc - Sphagnum fallax MG | ecosystem: Host-associated > Plants > Peat moss > Unclassified | place: USA... | reverse complement strand
CATCCAGAACCAACCATAACAGGCAATCCCAAGAGCTCTCTCGTACCAGTTGGAACAGGATCCATCGGAAGAGCGAATGACAGCTGCTTGAGAGGACGAATGGCATTTTCAAATCCAAAAAAAGAAAAAAGAAAACAGAAGAAGAAATAAAGTCTCGCCAATCAATCCCCATTAAATCTTCCCGACACAAAACGCCGTCGAGAGTGATGAAGAACACAGTATCTGGCATCCGAAACTAAATTTAAAAAAACATGCAGAGAAACCGAAGCCCGCCCTTCTCATCATGCCATTCATCACAAGGGGGGAAAATATAAAGAAAGAGGGCATTTCAAGCCACTTACGCTTCTCAATAGGAATGGCATCGTCAGATGTAGGCTCCACAGCAGCAGCAGCAGTAGCAGCAGCCTCCAAAGTGCTAGTACTATCAACTGCGACGCACCTCAAAGGTTTCCTCCACACCAAACCCCCCCTCCTCTTCACAGCCACGACCCCAGAGGAAGCCGAGGAGAGAAAAAGCGAATCTCTACGCCGAGAGCAGATTGGAGACGACGACGCAGCAGTGACGTTAACATCGAAAGTCCGCGATGACGACGACGACGACGAAGACGATGCATTGCTCACCAACAACATTGAAGACGCTGCTGCTGCTGCTACTCGGGCACTACCTGAGACTAGGGCTGCTACAGAATCCATGACCAAAAACACTACTGAAAAAAGACCAAAAATTAAAGGAGGGGAAAAAAAGACCAAAACAAGAGAACCTCCGCAACAAGGCTCGCAATATGCGGACACGAGCAACAAACAGGGATGGGAAAAATAAACACGGGCGTGGAGGAGAGACTCATGAACTTCGCGTGTGTGGGTGTTCTTGTAGGTGTGTGTGCTTCAGCGAGCGACCGCGACGGGGTCGGCGGGGACGACGACGGACATGCTGGTTTAGGGCGAGGATCCCCAGCATTAATTAGCATTAAATGGCGACTGTCGTAGCTGGGCTATGGCAAATTTTTACAAATTTGCTGATACAAATGGCGACCTAGAAAGTGCCTATGTCTAGACATAGCGAATTTAATTTTTTTAATTTCGAAAAATGGCGAAACAAATCCCGTAAAAATCATCCATTTTTCAAAAAAAATTCACTTTCTGAAAAAAACAAATTCGCCAGTTTGGGAAATTTTTGCCACGAAAAAAAAGCGCTGGCTCTGTGTGTGTGTTTTCTGCCTACCGCCTCGGTATTCACGCCGACTGATTCTACCTGCAAAAGTATAGCCAGACTAGAATTTTAGCCGTTTTTTGGGGTCAATTCTTGTGCTGTAGCCAAATTGGTGATGATCCACAGGAAGATTTAGCCAGATTTGGTAACAAGCTAAATATGAAAATAAAATTTTAAAACATCGTTTTATCCTTTTCAGTTACCCTACTTTGAACCATTGTAGTAGAAAAATCTGGCGATTTTTGTTAAAAAATTGGTCTAATTCTGGCTACCACATGAATAACTAAAAAATCACTTAATTTTAGGACATTTATTTCTCAATATAGCTTTTTGGCTATATATACATATAACCAGCCAATTTATTTTCTTAAAAAATGGGCTGTTTCACAGAGACCTGTGATCGGACGGATATCACAAGGGAAAAAAATGAATGCATTATTTTTAATTTTATGAGCCTATTCTAAAGGCCGATTCTAGTTCATGGACCAATCGGAAATGGTCTATTAGGCCGGTCAATAATATTCAATTCCCATTGCAAGTATGAGCTAGGTAACCAGTGAGAGGACACTGGCTATTGGAAATAACGGATGATTTTTTCTTAAATTTAAAATATTCTTGTAATACCAGGTGGGTATCCAACGGGTATCTATCAAGTGTCACGGGTATAAAAACAACATGAGGCATTTTGAAAAAATGGAATGCTTATAGGAGTAGGTGTTTGGTTTTCAAAAATGCCCTTGCGGAAAGGTGCATATGGGGAGTGTTTAAGTAAACATAATAAAAATGAACATTTGAAATACCTTGTCAAAACCAAACACATGTAACAAACAAAAAACCTTCTCACCAAAATCACGGAACATTTTAATTTTTTTTAATTGAATGATGAATTATGAGATTTTTATGACTAATTTATACCCATTCATTTTCTTTTTTAAAAAATTGAGGTATTTTTTCAATAGGTTTTTTTTCAGTAAAAAAATGCAATATACTTGCAAGCTTTACATATTTTTGACAATTTTTTTAATTCGCAAATATTTTTAAATTTAAAATTTAAAAAAAAATGTTTTTGTTAAACTTTCCAATATCATAAACTTAAAATCATCACAAGCCAATATCACAAACTATCATGGGAAAGAAAATAAATAAATAAAGAGGCAGGGCATTTTGAAAAAATAAAAGGCCCCCCGTCCAACATTTTGAAAAGTGGGCATTTTTGTTTTCTTAAAACACCCCACAGTTTTGCAATAGGACAGATTCCGCTTGGTAACATGCCCTCCAGATAGACTAAAACAATTCTGCCAAGTGCTTTTATGTATTTATATTTTTGAGGAAAAAATGGCAAATTCCAGCCACAATGTTTCATTAGAACTTGTTTATGTAGGATGGGATTTTGGTCATCATCACTTTCTGATGATTCCAAATCCATTTCAAATTATAATTCATCATAAATCAAATTTCATTTTAGAATCTTTTTTTTTTGGTTGTTTGTCTTGTATCCTTTCAATGTTCTTGGATGTTGTTGTTTGTTTTAATATCTATTCAATGTTTTCTTTTTTTGGTTTTATTTGTATCTTGTTGTGAACTTATTTAATGAATCAGACTTTCGTTGACACTAATGAAAAATAAAATTAATGAAAAAAAATGACATATAATGAAATTTATAAAATTTTATTTTTTGAAAAAAAAATTATAACAAAATTATTATGTCCACAATAAAATAATTTAGTCATTGTCACTAGTAGTGCGAAGCAATGTGGGGCCCAAATATATAATAAGCCTTTAAAAGCTAGTAACATCATTTGCAAAACTGAAAAATAACAAGGGGTGTGGCACTCTGTGGCCTTGCCATTTACAACAAATCCAAAGGTTCCAATGATGTTTACATTGTTTCAAGCACTTAAGCCTTGGTTTGTATGTCAATTGAAAGCTTGGAATACATGTTGTTGGTGATATCATACGAAGTTGAAGGAGTTGTTATTTGGAGTAAATGAGATGCAAATTGTAGGTGAGGGCATTCACACAAATTACACCTGGAGATGTGGTGAAGTTCGGAATGCCCAACAAATAACAATAGTAACAATAGATATTTGTACTGTTAGTTCTTCTATTTCTTTTGGCTTCACTACTTTGTGGAAGTCAATTGTTTGTCCAAAGTTTGAAACATTACTATGGCATGCTAGACCATGCTTATTGGGTGAATGTCAAAATTGTGGGATTGATACTTTGAGAATCTACCTAGGGGAAGTTTGATTTCAAAACTTGATTTCATGGAGAAGTATAGAGTATGAGGTTGTGTGTCATATAGAAGATGGTAAGGAAAAGAAGGCCCAAAATTAGAGTATCACAAAACCCCACGATGAGACCTCATAAATTATCTATAACCACGCCTGAAGGAGTATGTGTTCTATAATTACATGGTTAGATTGCAGGATACATAGTTTTGAAAACTATTGACTAATGTGTTTGTTGACATTTTGGTCTCGTGCATTGATTTTTCCAAGAATTACATAATGAAAATACAAAATGACATCCAAATTATGCACTGACATAACTTCAGTTAACATATTGGTACACATTACTTACCATTGGAATTTAGAATGTGACATATTAAATTCAAATTCATTACCTTTTTTTAAGGAAGTTCATTAGTATGTGTCTAATGACACACACCATGATTCCTTATTTGTGTAGCATGTATTCATGTTCCATTGGGAGTTTTTGCAAACAATAGGATGTTTCCCAAACCGACACATGGTGTGGAATGATGGTTGCTTAGGGCAGTTCAAAAGTGCGAGAGCATGGTACTTTGCTTCTTATTACCCAAGTTTGACCACATGTTTTTCTTACCAACTAGCTATTAGATGATATAGAATTTTTTTGCAACCAGCCATGGCAAAGGTGAGGTGGATGGTGTAGGAGCATTGTTCAAGCATGAAGTTAGAAAGGAACAACTCAAGCCTAAGGGGCAAAAGATATAAAATGTTGTTGAGTTTGTGGCATTTTTGAAAGTAAAATCAAACAAGATCATGTTACCCACCTTAGGGCCAAGCAACACATGAATAAGTACTTTCATGAGGTGAAGGTTAACGATGTCAATAGGTTTAGGCCTTTTGATTGTGAAATAGTGTGAAGGGGAGTTAAAAATTGCACCAAGTTTGATTTGTTTCAAATAGAAATCCAACCCCTTGCCAATTTTGGCACTTGTTTTGTCTATGCATGCCTTGTATTGATTGCAACTTGGAATCTCTATGTGCATTCTTCTTCAATATGTATGACTATTCAATGAGTTTATTTTGACATTAGGATAGAGTGTTCCCATTGCACCTATAAATTTCACATTAATTGGATTTTACATGGATGTCATATGTACATAATTATGTGAACCTCTAAATGCTACCACATGAAAAACATGTTTGGTTGCATTTTTTTATTCAAATTTTATTTCATTCTTCTTATGGGGTTTTCTTTATGGTCCCTTTCCTTGTTCCATTTAATTCCATAAGATAATGGGGTTCTAAGCTTTTGTTCCAAGCTTGTTTTGAGTAGTAAAAACAATGGTCAAGTGTCTAAATTGTGTGTTGTGTCATCATTAGTCTTCATGGGTCATGTATGTGTTCATGTGGTTTGGTCTTCATATGATCATGGATGCATGACTTTTGGTCTTATAATTTTTGGCCTTATGATTTCGGGTCTTTTAATATATAGCATTTAGTTTCTTAATACCCATGAATGGTTAGATGTGGTTTTCATACTAGGATCATTGAATCTTCCCATTGGGCTTGGAAATGCCACCTATATTCCAAATATTTAATTTCAAGTTCATATCCTTAAACATTGCCTTATAGTGAACATTTTCTTTTCATGCAACTTAATTTGTTTTTGTAAGTTGTGGCATGAAAAAATGAACTAAATGTTTTAATGGATCATAGACTCTTTACATCGTATTATCATACCTTTCATTGACCTTAATTTTATGGACATATGTCCATTAGATTATTCCAAGTGTTTTTTTTTGGTAGTTCAAAGCCTCCATCCATTGCTATGCTTTGATGCATATAGATTTATCAACTAATGTTTGGATAAATCAAAATCAAGATAAACAAAGAAATAAAATAAACCAACTACCTTTCATATATATGTTGCCTCACATTCAACAACCAAAACCAATATAGACGATTTAAACTCCTTTACTACAAAGGACATGCCACTTTATACACTTGGATATTCAAGGAAAACACATTCAACATATACCTAGCATATGAAGGATTCCTTATTTATTCATGGTTCTTTTGCTCATTCACCAACCCTTTATTAATCACATTGGCATGAGGAACTTGTCCCAATGATAATAGCTTTGCAAGGTCCACAACATGGATAATATTGGTTGACCTAGCCCAACCACACCTCCATGAAATGCTTGAAGTGAACCTAGGAGTTGAGATAAATACACCACTTGGGCCAGTTGCCCACCCATGGGGCTCCTAAGCAGTGCACATGGGATGCAAGATGGGCTCCCCCCCGCTAACTAGTCATGTACCATGCACTTGGGGGTGCCATTAACAATTACACAACCATCACAATATTAGTTCTAGCTAGTTCACCCCTACATTATAATCAATTTAAGGTCTTGCCTCTTTAACATGTTGCTACAATTTCACTCATTCAAACATCTGAGTAAGTTAATGTAGACAACTTATGTGTGTAAAGACCCTGAGCGTTTAGTTTTTGGCAGAAGCAAATGACCATATGTGGGTAAAACATAGGTGTAACATGGGTGGCACACATGTGGAATATGTGTGGAACATAAGTAATGGTGCAACAAATATGATCATTCATTTGAAATTGCTATTAAAATTTGGCTAATATGGCTAATACCAAGGCCATCAAAGTCTCACATGTTCAATCTAAATATGATTTGTTCATAAGGCAATGGCCAATTTGAATCATACCATAGCTATCAAGATTAAGGATAGGCTTGTCTTCTAGCAACTATAACCTAGCAATGCCAACAACCAAACAACATCCCCCATCTTTAATCACCATTAATTTTATGTGCTAAATTAGTTCAACTTAAACTATACCTTCGTTTAATGTGAAATTTTTAGGTGCAATGGGAGGATTTTATCCTAGTGTCAAAACTAGCTCATTAAATAGTCATACATATTGAGAAAAAGTGCAAAAACCAATGATCATATGAATTGTGAAAGGATAACTAGTTCTTATGGCTACCACGAATAGGTCTTAGATGCCTACTTCAACAAAGAAAGGGACATAAAAGACAAATAATATATGAAGATTACATTGCTAGGGACTATGAACATTCTATCCTAAAATGTCCACAATCTACAAGAATCTATGTGGGACTTGGGTGCAATACAAGCTAAGTGTGAGTGGTATCTAAATGAAATGGTGTCAATTGAAGTCAAGGAAAATACACACTTGTGGATTGTCAATATAGACAAAGTACCAAAGGGGTCAAGGGTAAAGGGTCATGTTTGTAAATAATACTTACACATAAATTATTAGTTCATTCAAGATAGGGTTCAAAAAACAAATTCAAACAACCATATCATTTACAACCCCATTGGTTTGAAAAAACATCATGAGGCCTATTTAATCAATTATATTTTGCCAACATTTAAAAAGTTATCCCACTTTGGCATTTCCATTGGGCCTTTAAAGTTCACACAAACCTACCAACCCCTAATACATATGACAATGGGGATGGCATTGACACATATACAACCATTGTAATATTAAATATATCTAGCATCCTTACAATGCAATGGATTATCAATCCCTTTTTAGCATCCACTTGCAACCTAGACATGTGAATTCAAATGTTGGAACAAGCTAGTCTATCTACTTGATTGGTATGTATATGGACCAAGGGCAAAAGTTTTGGCAGAAACAAATTAAAAAAGGATGTGGATGGAACATAGGTGGATCATGGGTGGAACATGGGTGGATCACAAATGGAGTTCACATACATGTGGACCATATTTGGAATAGGGGTGGAAGATACAAAATGGTCTTCCTTCCTCCAAGTTCAACTAATCTTGGAATCATTATTTGTTAGAGGCATCATTTACATATCATTCTAAATCAATTTGGGGCATGAAAATAGTATTCATCTCTATGGTTCTCACCACAAATAATAAAAACAATTTTAGGAAATCAATGGTCTTGTCTAGGTTTAGCCAATTCTATAATATGGTTCAATATTTTAAATGAACAATCCAATTAACATTGGCTTTGGATTTTAATCATTCTAAACATGAGGCTATTTGTTATAATAAATATCACTTCACCATATAAGTAAGAGGTCAATTCACCAAGCTCCTCTACAAATTATTCCTTAGTATTGCCATATAATCCATATCATTATGTCAACTGAAGTTCATGAGGAAGGAAAATCATTTTATGCTTCTAGTTTTATATTCATGGTCACATGAACCAACTTAACCATGACATTATGGTAGCATGTACATGGATCCTTCTTAGTGTTATTGTTCCCAATGACAAGATGCCAATTGAATTCAAGGAAAATACACACTTACACAATTACCAATATAGACAAAGAAAAAACTGGATCAAGGGTAAAACCATATTTGTAAAGAATATCTTACACATAAATTGTGTGTTCATTCATGACATAATTGAAACAACAAATTCAATAAACCATATCCAATAACCCCATTGGTATAAAAAAAGTCTTGAAGCCTACATAGTCAACTACATTTTGTTCAACATTTAAAAATTTGTCCCACTCTAGCATTTACATTGGTCCTCTAAGTTTCACACAAACCTACCAACCCCTAATACACATGACAACAAGGATGGCATTGACACCTACACAACCATTGCAATATTGGATGTAGTTAACATCCCTATAATGTAATAGATATACAATCTTTTTTTGGCATCCACATGCACCCTTAAAAAAGGATGTGGATGGAACATAGGTGGATCATGGGTGGAACATGGGTGGACCACAAGTGGAGTTCACATACATGTGGACCATATTTGTACAAGGGTGGAATATAAGAAATGGTCCTCCTTCCTCCAAGTTCACTTAATCTTGGAATCATTATTTGTGAAAGGCATATTTACAAATCATTACAAGTCAATGTGGGGCATGACAACAGTATTCATCTCTATGGTTCTCAACACAAATAACAAAAACAATTCAAGGAAATTAATGGTCTTTTCTAATTCCATATCCAAAATCCTTGTCTAAGTTCAACCAACTCTATAATATGGTTCATTATTAGTGATGAACAATCCAATAAGCATTGGCTTTGGATTTTAATCATTCTAAACATGAGCAAATTTGTTATGACAATATCATTTCACCATATAAGCAACGTTATAAATTCATCAAGCTACTTTATAAATTTCTTTTCGTGTTGCTTTCAATGCATCCCAATTAATCCATATTTATCTTCATGTCAATTGAAGTTCATGAGGAAGGAATCATTTCATGCACCTAATTTTAAATTCATGGTCACATGAACCAACTTGACCATCACATTATGGTATCATGCACATGGATCTTTTTTAATGTTACTATTCATTTAGCCAAACCAATTACATTGGGTGGAAACATATAAAGCCTACCATGTATATTAGAATACCCCAAAAGAACTCGAATTCTCAAGACTTTGTGAAATCACCCAACTATCCAAACTAACTAAAATAAAACAAATAATCCACATGGAACCAAGATCATCCAACCTATCAAACATGAGCCCAACTAATTGATCCACAATCTTTTGGTCATTATTTCCCATGACTTAAGGGTTATCAAAATTTCCAAACTTTAAAATAGGAAATTGTGGATATAAGTACCAACAAAGGTTCTTTTAGATACCCATTTTCAATGCAATTGGGTCAAACATCAATCTCAATTGAATGGAACAAGACCATAGTGTATATTCATGGTACCTATACCAACAAGTGGTGGCAACATATATTAGGATTGGATTAATGGATAATAAATGTATGGATATAAGTTAGATTGCATATCTAATACCACAAAAAATTAGATAAAAAACTACACCTTAAGAAAAAATCATATTCACCAAATCCTCTAAATGAACCAAAGTGATTGGCCTTAGAATGAGGCCAATAATCCAAATAAAACCAATATGATAAAATGTATCAAATAAATCCAAAATAACCTAGAGGTTATTACCCATCAATTCCATGGTTTTGTGTATGTAAAACTTATAATTTTTCAAGAAGTAAAATATTTTTGTGTAGAGAAATTTGGAACATGCAAACAACATGCATTGGTTGGTTTTGATATCCACCTCTCATGCATACCAACTATTAATCATGTCTTGATAAAGGGCACCATGGTGGATGATGCCCACAAACCTACAACTTAGTTATTGTTTTATAGTTTTTTTCAATTCAGTGTAAAACTTGGTTTGGTCAAAATGGTCAATGGGGTTTTAGTCAAATAAAATATTTAATTAAGATGGCCAATGTCATTATAATCAAATGGGGCATCCTATCACCTATCCACCATGTCCTACAACATACATACCTATTTACTTACCTACTGACTTAAGTAGCTTCTAGGTATTATTTACTTGCCATCCTATAACCTACCTACATAATTATTTAACCCTTCCTCTTTGCCCACTTGCCTATTTACCTACCTATGTACCTACCTACTAACCTAAGGAGCCTCTTTTAAGTACCTCTTACTTACCGTCCCACAACCTACCTAAATCTACCTACCTCCAACCTACCTACTTATAATTACCTAACTTTCTTCCTCACCTACCTACTTACTTACCTACACATTGACCTAGGTAGCCTCCTCTAGGTATTACCTACCTACATATTGACCTAGGTAACCTCTTCTAACTACTATATACTTAATTACATATCAACCTAGGTAACCTCCTCTAGGTACTCCTTATGTACCACCTTAAGCTTATAACCTAGCTATTTATAAATACTTAACCTTTTTTAATATTTACCAACCTACTTACCTACCCACCCATCCACTTACCTATTTACTACAACCTATTCACCTACCCACCCACCTATCAGCTTACCGACTTGCCCACCCATTTATTGATTATTACATATTTATTTACCTAGCTACCCACCCATGGACCTTTCTACCTACCTACCCACCTATTAATTACCTATTACAACCTACCTACACGCCTATAAATTATTTTAAAAAAACATTTAAATCATTTGAGTAGTTAAATGGTCCATTATTTGTTAGTCAAAATGATTAGTCAAATGGTCCTTACCTTACTAGTAAAAAAAACCACCTTAGTCACATTGGACATGTTAGTTCAACTTTCCAAAATGACAAGGGGGGTTTTGTTTACCCTTGTCCAAATCATGTTTTTTTACTAGAGTTTTTGGTTTGAATTCTAGTAGTGTGAACTCTTGTATTTATCCATCCCAAAATCTCATATGTCTAAATTATAATGGAAACTACTCTAAGTTACCCTAAACCTTTATAGCTTTTGCCTTATTAAAACTAAAAATGTAAATGAGTTTAAGGTATTGAAACTAGATGCAAATAATATATATTTAAAAATAGGGTAATTGAAATATGTGCATATCAAAACTAATAATAATAATAATAATAATAATAATAATAGGATAGGAAAAACAAAATTCTTTCACCTAATACCCCCCCCTCCCCAATGCTTGTTTGACACAAGTAGTTTGGAAGTTTAGCGTTAAATGCCCCCATAGGCATCACTTCATTACAGTTGAGTATAACCCATATTATTAAAAGTGTTAATCACCATTTTTCACATAATGGTAAGGAGCAATGCATTTTTACACCATTATGTTTTGCCCAAATTTGTAACGAGGGAACTTATGAAGGTGAAGTTTGGAGCACTACATTTTCATCCAATGTGTTTTGTCGAAACTTGCAATGAGGGAACCTACAAAGCTAATAGGTATCCCCACATTTTAATTTCATATGTTTTCGCTAAACTTCTAATGACGTAACCTAGAAAGATGACTACAAGGAAAACCTTCTCCTAAAAGAGGTACAAAGTGTAAAAAGGTTAGACATTAATTACATTATAGACCATACTTAGACCTTGTAAAAAAGACCTTAAGACATTTGGGTTAATTCTAAGGCTAGGTTTGTTGACCCTAGCTTTTCCTAAGTTGGATTTAGGTCATGAGGTAGGGTCTTGACCTAGGATGAAACTTATGGTGAGTTTTGTCTTATGTAGATTGATTAGATCTAAGTTTAAAAACCAAAGCTAGATTTAGCCAAAAAACCCAAAGTTGGCAAACACTAATTCATAAAGACCAAAGATTAGACTAAAATCAATTGTATTAAAATATAATAAACAACTTTAATGGAAGTATAATGTTGCAACATGAGGTATAGAAAATACTTGTTCTCCACATTTTGGCATGTGAATGAAGTTGGACTACAAATTATTGATTTTTAAAAAAAATTAATTTTGTAAAAGTGATGAATTTTTGTTGAAACAACATTCTCTTAAAACTTGAGCAAGTTGGTGGTTTAGAATTTGAATAGATGTAATGGGCATAAGCACATTAAGGCACCCAAAACTTATTGTCACAAATATAATATTTTTACATTTAGTTTTTTTGGTAAAGTATGGAAATCACATACTAGATTGTTTGGCTTATTTTAACAAAATAATATATGATTAGTTTTAAATTTAAATTACTCAATAACTTAAAAATTTTAAAAAACCTTGAAGAACTTGAATGTATGGAAAATACGAAATAATACTTCACAAAATATGAAAATTACATATATACATGAAAATTAAGGTTATGGGTCAATTTTTTTGTTGAATTTTTTTGTGGTGGATGGAATTGATATAGAACAATTAAATATAGGATCATTGAGAATTTTAAAGTTTTGTTTGCAAATCCGTTGAAAAACTATTTTTTAAAAACATTTGATTAGCAATAAATGCATAATAATGTTTTCTTTTAGAAAAAAAATTACCATATGAAAAAGGAAGAGATTTTATAAATAGGTTTTGCATTATCTTTTTATTTTCTTCTATTTAGTAATGTTTCATGAATCACAAACATGAAGCCCTATGGCCGTAAAAAAAAAAAAAGTTATATATTTTATGTACATTGATTTTATTCAATGCTCTTTGTCTAATTATTGAATCAAAATTAATTTTGACTCAAAATGAACTTTGAGTTCCAAAATGTTGTTATGCATATTCTAAATTTTTTTATTTGTGTTTATTATAGCCAAAAGATGTCATCAAGATTTCAACTTACTGTGTACCACAATGCTTGTTATACATCATTTTTTTGAGTGAAAAGTGGCTCACCCTTAATGTAATTTCACTTTAAGAATGATTGCCATTTATCTTTGGCCAAATGAGATAAACAATTTTAATTATGAATATAATATATGTTTCTACCTCTATTTTGGAACCTCATCCAAAATGAACGACATGTGTATTTTTTCATACATACATTTTGAAATCTAAATATACATATAAATGCGTACACTTTTCAACTTTGTGGCTATCTTTATCAAACAAATTGATGGATTCATATTGAAAAAAAAAAGTTAAATAAAAGGTATTGAAAATCTCATAAATATGTTATAGTAAATGTTTTTGGCTCTTTATTTCTAAGCCAAAAATGGATTTATTGATACATTTTATTTGCAATTTTGGTTATATATATATCAAATAATCATGCAAGTTCAATGTTGAAAATGGATTAATATTCAATTTGAATTAATTGTGATATGAAAAAACATTAATTATCTTCAAATGTAAGGAATTCAAAATATAATGTTGTACATAACATTACACAAATTTAAGTCATGTAATGGAAATAAATGGAAATCAATGTTTATATTCATTATGAGTTTAATTGAAAAAAATTGAATAGTCACATTGTTTATTATGGATTACATGAACATTATAATCCATGACATGAAAACACGAAGTTATTTTGAGCTTCGTTGTCATCAACAACTTGTTAAAATTTTGTTACATAAGTGATCTAGTTCACTCTTCTTTTATGGGAAATTGTTGTATATTATATAAAGGTAGAATTGAAAGTTGCAAAAGGAAAATGAAACATTTGAAATGATGAATGTACTTGTTTCACTAACCAACATATCACTAAACCTTGTAATGGAAAGATATTTAATCAATTATCTTATTTTTCTAGTTAACCTTTTAAAGATTCCTTAAAATTCACAATGTTTAACCAAAGTTTAACTATCACATTAATTCATTCTTTTCATTATGAACACACAAAGTTAACCAACCATCATAACAATTTACATATATCCATCTAAAAAAAAAATAGACTAAAATATATTTTGAAATGTAATAGATATACAAAAATCCTAAAATGGTTAATTTAGCTTTTATAGAAAATAATTTGGATAAATGAATTTAAGTGGCCCATAGCTTATTCAAAGTTCAAAATTTCAAAGTGATAATATCATGTTCAAACATTAAAATAAGTATTAAAAACCTCCTGAAATATATTTAATTCAAAATATTCACAAATTCACAATTAGTGGGTTACACTTGACCAATCACCAAACCTTCTTTATATTGAGAATTAGGACATGAAGTTGATTTTTATTTATTTATTGGAAAGATCTTGAACCATTATTAATTAGGCTATTAATTTATTACACATCCACTATATATATAAGAAAATTTCAAGGTCTTGCTTTGAAGCCTTATCCTTGGAGCCAATGGTGGCACAATGGTTTTAACTCACAATTATTGATTGTTCAACCTTGTCTATCTACGATCCAAGTTGGTTAATTCAACTTTGACATTGTTATAATTATTAGGTTTAGGAGATGAAAGTAAATGGTTATTCTCACTAGTTGACACATCTAGGGAAAGACTTGAAATGCTAGTTTGACTTGGACTAGTTAAAATATTAGGCAAATCCATTTCACCTTGTAGCATACTCAACACTTGTGACATTATTGGACGTTTTGTTGTTTCTACTTGCACACATAAAAGTGCCACATTGATCGCACGTCGCATTTCGCT
>Ga0116228_10003243_pt1 | contig 14257 bp, 5 predicted proteins | sample S1TSphfallax_2_FD_89694 | JGI IMG/M metagenome (GOLD analysis project Ga0116228, IMG submission 89694) | Host-associated microbial communities from peat moss isolated from Minnesota, USA - S1T2_Fc - Sphagnum fallax MG | ecosystem: Host-associated > Plants > Peat moss > Unclassified | place: USA... | reverse complement strand
GGATTTCCTAATACATGTCATGCATTATTTGGTTTGGAAGAACTTCACCACCATTTAATCACATGTCAAAACAAAAACAATGGGCAAAAAAAAATTGAACAAAATTTGCAAACACAACTACTATACACATGTATATGTTAGTTGTAATATTTTATAATGTTAATTGTGTATTTAGTACCCATGCCTTTGGCATGCAAGGCCAAAATCATGAAACTAACAATTGTTGGAATTCATGGCAACCTTGCAAGTGTTTCACCATGAACCCATCTCACATATTGTGTATTATAATACACTTAATTATAATAAGGTAATTGAGTTAAATTGGTGTTTAAAAAGCCTATTTGGACATTTAGGAATATACCTTCTAAAGGGTTGGGTGTATTTGTAACATTGCATCTTATATATAAATTCACGTAGTCCGTCCGTGCGTCTGTCTGTGTCCACTGGACGCAGAGAAAAGTGACGGGAAAAAGAAAAGACGACCGTAGGATGGAGAGCTTTCGAGGTCCTAAAACCCTGGTCCTGAGAGCCAAATACCGAGGGCCTGAAACCCAGGTCTTGAGATCCAGGTCCTGAAACCTCGCGTTGAGGGCCTGAAACCCAGGTCCTGAGAGCCAAGTCCTGAAACCTCGCGTTGAGGTCCTGAAACCCAGGTCCTGATATCCAAATATCGAGGTCCTGAAACCCAGGTCCTGAGAGCGTCCGTGCGTTATTAATTGGTTGAAGCAAATTAACGGGTACCCGCTAGTTCATTTGAAAGTGACAAATACAAGCACTAGCTCTAAAAACTAGTGAAAAGTCATTTTGGTCACACTTAGTTGGCAAACTTTGACATGCCTTTCTTTCTTTTTTTGGGATTGCAAGGCCATGAGATTCCCAAAAATATGATGTCTTGTGAATTGTTGTTGTTGACCAATGGTAAACAAGCATATGAATGAATCACATGGATAGGAATGCATGAAAGGATGTGTAGGTTTTGAAAGGGTTTGGTTGCAACGACTTTCCACCTTCCTCTTTCCCTTTTGTTATTAATATCTTATTGGTCCTCGCTCAAAACCCTTAAGTCTCATGCATGTGAACTCAAACTCCATACAAGTCACTCTTCCCCTTGAGCATGCCACCAATAATATCTTTCAAGTTGTGAATATTTTGCATAGGAGTTGTCATTTCTCATGTCAAGGTCATAGTAAAACACGGCTTCAAAAGCTTGAATTTGACAAAATTGAAAGCAAGATGATGTGAACAAGAGTCAATAATCCACAAAAATAATTAAATCAATTGTGTTTTGTGACCAAGCTAGAAATTACAAGCAAAATACGTACCCAACTTGCTATTTTAAAAACCTTGGAACGCCCTTTGACATTCACTCAAAGATAAGATTTTCTTTTGAATTGTGGCTTGTGCAACTTTGTGAATTAAAACATTGACATTAATAACAATGAATCAAGGTAAAGGGTGTAGTTGTTGTAAATCAGTGTGTTCAAGTAGCTTGGCAGGGAAAGGTGTGTTCAAAGAGATATTGGATTGTGATACATTCAAGTACTATGTGGATGGGGAGTGGAGGCGATCATGCTCAGGCCACTCTGTCACCATCAACAATCCCTCCACACGTAAACCACTATTCAAAGTGCAAGGCAAGTGAATTTTGCACATGTTGAAAGACCACACCATTTTACATACCTTTGAACCTCTTGTGATGCATCAAATGGGTTTCTCTCAAACTTTGACACAATTATGTGTTGAACCACAAAGGTTGGATCCATTACATCTTTGAAGTATTGCACTCACAAGTTAATCTTTCTTTTGTATCAATGTGGTGTCAACACATGTGAACTTCAAAAAAAATTAAGAACATATCAAGACAGTTCAATATTATTATTAACACAGTTTTATATTTGATTTGTCTTCTAATGATCATGGTTTGTGATAAGTGTATGTGATTTTTAACACAAATGTTCCCTTGTCATTGTTTCACTTTGATACACTAACATGATATGGAGTCAATTGAGTCTATTTTGCCAATGATCACATGTAATATGTGGCTCGAGTACAAGTTTCGATAATCAAATCCCTATGTGCAGTTTGCATGGAAAATGCTAAAACATGTGTGGAATATGACGATCACAAAATTTGTTGACATGTATAGCTTGCACACAAGAAGAAGTAAACCGCTGTATAGATAGTGCAAAAACTGCTCAAAAGATTTGGGCAAAGACACCATTGTGGAAAAGAGCAGAAGCCCTTCATAAAGTGGCTACAATTCTAAAGGAGCAGAAAGCACCAATTGCAGATTGCTTGGTGAAAGAAGTTGCAAAAACTTCCAAGGATGCAGTGGTCGAGGTGATGTTTGATTCTACACCCTTCAACCCCCAACATTATTTGTGCACAGAGTTGTCATCGCAGGCAGTACAAAAAGTACTGCCTGATTCTTTTTTTCCTTGTCTGCCCTTGGCCTGATCCATCCTTTTTTGAAAAAAAATTGTTGACGCTCAGACACAATTTGGACCCATGTTATGCACATTTTGTGTTTGTAATGGACCCCAAAGTCCATTACAAGCAGGAAACATGGATAACAGGACCCAAAGAGTGTATGGGAAGCACCAAGATGTGTCAGGGCAGCACCAGACACATCTTGGATGGGCAGAAAGGCAACCAGGGGGAAAAAAAAGGAAGCAGGCAGTACTTTGGTATTGCTTGCAGTAACAACTATGTGGACATATAATGTCAAGGCGCTCCAACATTCCATGATGCTTTGGAAATGGTATAACAAACATATGAATATAATTAATGCACTATCAGAAACCATCTTCAATGAACATACAAACACGCATATGATTAATGCATTATCGGAAAAAGTCGTGAAAATTGTGACATTGATGGTGGTCTCCATGTTGGTGCTAGGTGGTGCGTTCTGGCGATCTTGTAGCTTATGCAGCTGAAGAGGGGATAAGGATTTTAGCAGAAGGAAAATTCTTGGTTTCTGACCCCTTTCCAGGGAATGACAGAAACAAATATTGTCTTTCATCCAAGGTATTCAAATGTCTTTTAGTCCATATTTGCACAAAGTCTTTGATACCTAGTATTGAGGTGATATGCAATTTGATGTTACATGTGTATTTCCATTGTGATTCTTAAGCCAGAAAATAAATAAATATGATATAAATGCTTTTGTGAAAAGTCTTTGCCATTGGGGCAGTGGGAGGGAGTGGTGTTTTGAATTCTGTAATATTAAAATTTTGCATTTTTTTTCGAAATTTAGCAAAATAAGTTGAATTTACATCAGGAAAACACAATTTTCCAATTTTTTTGGTTGGAAAAATGGAAAATTTTGTTGGGAAAAAAAACACTAGTCTTCACACACACAATATTGATATGACTTGTATGCAATATTACAATTGTGATTTTGGGCAAGTTCTTGACACATGACCTCAATAACATGCACTTGCAACCAGATCCCCTTGGGAGTGGTATTGGCCATCCCTCCGTTCAACTACCCAGTGAACTTGGCTGTGTCTAAAATGGCTCCTGCACTCATTGCTGGAAATGCTGTTGTTCTCAAACCTCCCACCCAGGTATATAAATGTATTGCACATTTTTTGATATTTAAAAAAAAAAACCCCAATTTGCTAGGGAAATATGTACACAATTTGAAAGCAAGAAATTATCAGTTTGCTAAATCGTTTGGCAGAGTTAAATGCACATATTACCAATTCTTTGACTCAGTGCATGATTGCACACTCAAAATAAGACAATTTTAGGAACTTTGAAGTTTTTTGTGCATACTGGCATCATCCTTCTGTCAATGGATGAAAGTAGAACTTACACTCATGAAGTGGGGTACATCCATACACAGGGGGCAGTAGCATGCTTGCACATGATCCACACCTTTCATCTAGCAGGCTTTCCAAAGGGACTCATTAGTGCAGTAACTGGCAAGGGATCTGATATAGGCGACTATCTTACCACACACCCGGGCATCAATTGCATCAGGTGGTCCTCTCTCCCCATCAATTATATATTCACAATGCCCTTGGCCGTTTCTTTTAAACACTAGGAAGAGAGGTATTTACAAAGCAGAATTTCCCTCCCAAGAGATGTGAGGGAGTTCTGGTTCTTCATTGAGCATTGCATTTCTTCACTAGGAGTTTCAGTTCTTCATTGGGTGTTTCATGAAATAATTGTCATTTCATCTGATGTTTTGTTTCTTCATCAACACTCAATCAGGTGACTTCATTAGGTGCGCATTACTCTAGGTGCTGCCTCAGAGTGGGGAGTTTCTAAAATAACTGCCCTTGGGTCCCACCTTGAGGTTGGGTATTTCAGGAACTCCCTGATGCTCAGGAATTACCCTACACTAATGTTCTTCCCAAACAACCATATGTAAAGCTTTCAATACCTATTGAAATCCTATTCCCCTAAAGCAGTTGGAGAAATTTGTAAGACTATTTGGATGGCACCTCATTTATCTGTGAATATTCCTCCTAGAAAAGAAGAGGGCCTTTTGGCTTACTCCTTGAGAGTGAGAGGCTAGGTGTAAGATCATTTCATCTCAGTTGAAATTTTGTTCTCACCTGTGGTGTTTTTGCACTTGTTGATTAAATGTTTCCATTTCAATTTATAGATTGTATGTTTGACATTGAAACCCCGTATGGATGAAAAGTAATTTACACACCATATCAACAATTTGTCATGACTGTGATTGGGATCAATGGATGACATTTCTTGCAATGTCATCAATGAAGACTTCTTAATTTTTACAACCTAATCCTTTAGTTTATTTCTGGTACAATTTCCGCCACTAATTTCCTGATTATCAAACCATTCATCAACCACACTACAACCTTTTTGTCATAACTTAAACAAGGCAGCCAACTACATTCTGATCATGAGGGTAATGAGATTATTTATTATCTTACATATTTGTGCCTAAGATAACTACAAGATAATTAGTCACTATACTTAATCTTACATTCGTAAGCCCTTGTCAATAATTATTGTTACCAAACTATGTATATGATAAATTCAATTTAGGACCAGTGTTTTTTTAGGGACTTTTGTTTGTAGCCAAAGGGACAATTGTCCATAGGAGAATGTAGAAAAAGTGGCTATCATTCCTAGGAAGATTTTGCCAATTCTAGCTATCTACCAGATACGAAGTAAATTTTTTTAATCATCCTCTATATTTTGGGCTACACAATGAAAACCAAATATAGAAATCTGGCAATTTTAAACTATTTTTTCCTCATGTCTACAAAACCTCCAGAATCACTTATTTTCAAAGTTTTCAATTTCAATTTCGCTTTTTGGCAAAACTATGCCAATAAGAAAAATGCATCTAAGTACCAAATGTGTGATGTCTGGTGCAGCTTCACAGGTGGTTGCGACACTGGGATTTCCATATCAAAGAAAGCAGGTATGATTCCACTACAAATGGAGCTTGGAGGCAAGGATTCATGCATTGTGCTAGAGGATGCAGACCTTGAACTTGCTGCTACAAATATCATCAAGGGAGGCTTCTCATACAGGTTTCTTTTCACTCTTTGATATTTTGTTTTTTCTTTCGCATATTAGACAATTATGTATTATGAGCTGGTCCACTGGCAACAGTAATAGTACCCACCAGTGTCCCCACCAATAGACAAATTTGGTCATTTTTCCAACAAAAAAGGGGAAATTTCTGAGATTTTTGTAAAGTGTAAATTCAACTATTTTTGCTAATTTCTAGGAACTTTTGTCAAATTCTTGATATCACAAAATAGTGCATTGATAGGAATGCTTCATTTGAGTCGAACATTGGCCTTGACTCCTTGTGTAAAGTGGGCCTAAGTTTGTTAGTATGTTATAAATTGCTTGCAATAGTGAAAGTTTTTGGAATACCTTTGAAAGTTCTTAAGTGTTCATTTCACCCCTAGGCCCATGGTAGATATAGCCTATAATAGCAAACCCCCAAAAGTGATGTGGTGCGGAAAAAATAGTCATAAAGGAGAAGAGATAATTTGTCACAATTTGTTGGTGAATTTGAAGTTTTTCTCTTTTTTTCTTTTCCTTTCTTACAAGGGCTTCAACCTAAGTCACAACTTTTATAATCACCACACTTTAAACTGTTAAGGACAAAACAAAGGTTTATGTCCATTTTTGGAGTTCAATATTCCAGAATCTCAATTAAGAAACATTTTTTCAATTTGTCTTTGGTGCATCGGCAGCCTAATGAAGGCAATTAGTTAGTGTAAAAACTGAGAATTAAGTGAGTTAATCTACTGTTTTGAAAGTGGGTTTTAGTCGCAACATTTCGCTTCTCGAGGGCAAGAGAGACTGCCCAGATCCCACAAGTCTAGCCTAGTAGTGTGAGGTCCTGCAGGGTTTTTTTTTCCATTTATGTGATGTTGTTTAACCAGATTTGGCATGAGCAGGGAATAAAAGTAAAAAAAGTTTAAGCATCCTTCACATTTTTTGCTTCATGCTAGAACCCAATCGAGAAATCTTATGATTTTTCAAATAAATTTGTCTAAATTTGGCAACTAGAAAACATATTTTAAAAACATATCATTAGCCATTTTTAAAAAGCCAATTGGCAAAATTTTGCCATGAAAATAAATGTTAGTTATGGGTATCAATGTATTAGTCATGTGTATAGCTGTTTACTATAATGGGGTTAAATTTTTTGAACACCACCATGACTTATTTGACTTTACATTTGGATGATAATTTTTTTGAAAGTTTAACATTCATTTTACCTAGAACCCTAAACTCAAAAGGTAAATGTCAAAAGTACATTCACTTTTGGATGCATGAAAGGCTTTAGGTTTTTAGTGGGTTAACTTTCATATTGAAATGCTCCATATGGAGCCATTGGCATTGATGAGGTTTGGGATGATGATGTGTAGTGGACAACGGTGCACAGCAGTGAAAGTGGTTCTGGCAATGGAATGTATAGCAGATGCACTTGTGTGCAAAATCAATGCCAAACTTTGCAAACTTACAGTTGGCATGCCTGAAGATGATTGTGACATCACTCCAGTCATTAGTGATACATCAGCCAATTTCATTGAAGGCCTTGTGCAAGATGCAAGATGCAAAGGTGCTCGGTTTCATCAGGTTTGTTGTTTCTTCCATCATGGATTCCAACTTGCAACCAATGGTTTCTTTTTTGTGGCCACTTGTTTAGCTAATTTTGAGCTTTTAAAAAGCACAAAACTTGGTAAAATATGGTTTTGTTGTAAAATCTAAATTTTGAACATAAATTCACCACTTTTGTGAAATCAAATGATTGAAGGAGAAGAAGAAATAAAGGCAATGCTTGCAACATCACCATTTTCTAATATGTTCTGAGAAAATTATGTGATGGAGTGTTGACTCTCAATTGACTTTGGTGGGTATTGGGTCATGTTGTAGGAGTGGAGGAGAGAAGGAAACTTGATTTGGCCAATTCTAATAGACTTTGTGAGACCGGACATGAGGATAGCTTGGGAGGAACCATTTGGCCCCATTTTACCTGTCATTCGCATAAAGACGGTGGAAGAAGGCATTCATCATTGCAATGCAAACAACTTTGCACTTCAGGTTTAATTTTGTGTCATTTCATTTTATTTGGGAGCTTTATGTTCAGAACAACTTTCACCACACTTTGTGTATGCCATCATAGAGTACCTTGGCAACATCAGCACAAAACAATATTATTTGTAGAAATGTTGAAATTTCCCAAAATAATTTTTATTTCCAAAGAACAAAATTTTGCAAAGAAAATAACAAATCTTTCAAAATGGTATTGACATCATATTTTAAACATGGAATCTTCAATGTTAAATTAATTATTCAACAAGCACATGTTGAAGCTGCCCCTGGATTTCTAGGGTATACAATTTGTGTGTGTGTGAGACATCCATCAATTGAACCCATGAAGCCTCTTCCTTGTAGGGAAACCTACCAATCGCAAGGCTCCATTTTAGGGTTGCATCTTTTTGATAATAGAATTTATGAGCACACCTTGATAAATGTTATTCCAACTTTTACTTGGATGCAGGGTTGTGTGTTCACAAAGAGCTTTGACAAGGCAATGATGATAAGTGATGCCATGGAATCTGGAACCATACAAATAAACTCTGCACCTGGTCGAGGGCCAGATCATTTCCCTTTCCAAGTGACCCTTCTTCACCTATTTTCTCTTACTTATATCATTATCAATTTCATACTTAGGTACATAAATTACATAACAGCACACAAAGTTAAAAATTCATTGTACGAGATTAAAGTACCAACTAACTTACAACAAAGATAAAGAATTTTAGTGTTAACACTTGACAACTTTGTCTTAAAGGTTTGCACATGTAAACCCATTCCAGGCCCAATTCAAAACAAGCTTTTATTGTTAGTTAAAAAGTTGGCATTACTACACTTTTCTCGTGTCATAAATCTTCTGGAAGAGTGATAATTTGGTTGTAGCAACGAGCTTCTTATTACATGTCAAAAAGTCACCAATCATAATGGAATTTCCAACCTAGGATATTTGTAATTACAAGTTTTTACAATGTTTTGTTCATTTTGGTTACTCAAACTACAACCAAGTCACCGACATCATGAATCTTTCCAAGTTACTTCTGTTTTGGTTAGTCATGGCCAATGATTTTATTTTATTTTTGCAAAACATTGTCTTTGTTTGACCAAAAAAGTTGGATTTTTTTGTTTTTTAGTGTAAATTCAACTATTTTCCTTTTTTAGGGGATTTTTTTCAAATATCACAAAATGGGGGGGGGAACCCTACTGGTGGCTTTTATAAATTTCTAAAAATCTTACTTAACTAAATGTAAAGTGCAATGGACACATAAACCCCTTTTCCTTTGTGCTTGTTTAACCAGCAACAGCCTTGTAACAAACTCAAGTCGACACAAGTTTTCTAATTGATATGGGTGGCAATTATCACAGGGCTTGAGAGATAGTGGTGTGGGATCCCAAGGTATCACCAATAGTATCAACATGATGTGCAAAACCAAAACTACTGTAATGAACTTTCCATCACCTACCTATGCAATGGGTTAATAATTATAGATTATCATTGTAGTATTCAATGTTGTTAAATTGATATAGATGTTTTGTAACCTAGAAAGACAAATTCCAATGCCATGAACATTCATGAATGAAACACGATATATGGTCATTCATATATGTCCTAGGACCCCAAAACGTGGGATGCATGAGAAGTTCTTGGTGTGCATGAAATACACAAAAATTCCATATGGAAAATGGGAATTATGAAATCCTTTTTTAAAATTAAAAAAATCACTTGGATATGTCTTGCATTTGTGATTATCTAAAATGAAATTTAATGAAACCTTGGAAAAGGGTGAAGAAAAGGCATACTGAATTGAATGCCTTCTTAATTGGACAGTATGCAAATGTATAATTTTTAAACACAAACCTTGAGGTATTTCGAGATTTTAAAAAATGTTCCAAAAGTAATGAAACAAAACATGTAGTCATCTCCAATTTCATAAATATTGAATTTTGAGCATGTAGATGCCACAAAATGAACATCAATTGTTTTGCCCCAAGGAATCTTAGGATATATTAGACATTTTCATCTTAAACTTCAATACATTGTATGATTTTTGTTTTAAATATCTTGCATTTAAAAGTTAACATTACAATTCACTATTGATGATTACACATGCTTTTATCAACATTTTTTTCACCACGAATCTCCCCATTGATATGGAATTATTGTTGACCCAACCAATGCAAGATACATATTTGGCATTAATAAATTTGAAAAATCATATTAAATCTATATAATTTGAAATATCATAGGTTGATGACCCATAAAGTTAATTCTTATTTGCATCTATCATTCTTATAAAGGTTAATTATACTTGGGTTTCACATTATTTTTGCATTATCAATGACGATCCATTAACATAAGGTTAAAATATTATTTTTTAAAATTTTTGTTCCAAAAAAAATTAGATTCCAAACATTGGCAATCTGTGATCATATTTAAATTGTCCATGAAATCATTTTCACTTCCATTAACTTAAAAATATGATATTTAATTTTAATCTATTAAAACATTAACATTTTTAACACACATGATGTCCATTTTGGTGGCCTCGATTGTCCCAAAAGCAATTTTTTGCATGGTCTCTAACGTCCCCCAACATCTTTCCTACCATGTTTCTCAACAACCCTTGATTCTAAATAAATATGAAATATAAAATATTTTTGACCCTAGTGTTGTAACATCTTCTATGTATTTATTGGTGTCCTCTAACACAATATCCAAAACCCTTAACCTTCAACATATTGGTGCCCCTTATGAATGAAAACAAAATTTTCATGTCTAACCTAGCACACCTAAGGTTGCAAACATCCCTTGCAAGACCCTGACTACTATTTTTTTTGGTCATTTTGTCATTCCTTGTTCGCATTATTGTTTTTTGTTGTTTTCTTTATCTTTTGTCATCCTTGGTGTTTTATGGGTGTGTTTTTGTTGTGCTTAGGCTTAGGTCATTCCCAAACTAAAAGACTACATCAATTCGAATTTTGATTAGAAATGTTTGGATTTGGGAACATTTGCTAGGACTTTTTTTCAATATCTTAGCCTAATAACATTCATAGTGGTTTAAAGACTCAATTTTTTTTTTGAAATGTTAAATGAGACTAGTCCCCATTAATTTTTTAAAAGACCAAAGTTGAAAGGGGAAATATATTTCATTGATTTTCGTATATATAAATAAAAGGGGAAATAATGTTTACCCATTTCAAAGATAGGGTGATTACAAGGGGCAAATTACAGAATTCAATGTCTAGAATGAGTTTATTAAATCTAATTAATTTCATAAAATCATAACATTGACCATAATAATGTATACTTGTCATTTTTGAGAAAATATTATAATGGATATTCATTTTCAATGTTAATTTGAATATGCTCCTCATTTTGATTAAAATGTGTCCACTAATTTTCTAATTTAATTTTTAATCCAATAAAACACTACAAAAATTTCAAATTGGTATTTTATATTTGTATGTTTTATATTCGACCTAAATAATAAAATATGATTTTCTTTAATTTTTAATTCAATTATTCAATTATTCAATTAAAAATACTAGATAATTATATATTAAATTATCAAATTTTTACTTTTAAATGCTTAATTATAATGGAATTTCAGATTGGTTCATATAATTCTGATTTTCAATATAAACCAGAAATTGCCATCATATTAAATTCAATTTTACAACTTGTCGAAATCATGAACATTATGAAAATTAATCAATGTCAAATCTATTAAAAAATGTATGGATATAACATGTGGTTCAATAATTGAAAATGCATCAAAACATGTTTCTTTCATATGAAACAAAATGTGAAATTTAAAATATCACAACACATCTTGGGTTTTACATTTGATTAATAAAATGATTCTTTTTTTTTTTTACTACCATTGTAACTACAAGTTCATGTTCATTACTACATAGTTGTAAAGGACATTGTGGTGCCACTTGGCATTATGGTTTTGCAATTGTAATCAATATCATGACTTGATGATTTTTACACAAATATCACATTTTTCAAATATGTATTTTAATGTATTTTTAATCATCCAAAATTAGGTAATAATAAAATTTCATTGATTCTTGCAATTTTGGTGAATAATAACAATATATGGTTGTGTGATGCTAATGTGACTTGCCACGTGGCAATGAGGTTGATTAGTAGTCACAACACCTCATGACTTCTGACAGTAACTTCACATCATGATTTATGTCATTAATTTGATGAATTAATCTCATTTATTAGCTAGTTGAAAATATTGTTCACCTTTAATATTAATAATGACTCAATATTCCATGCGATGATGGCATGGCATGTTGTTTGGTAACAAGGTGTCACAAATTTTCATGGCAATCCATGATATTTTGTGACACCATAAATTTTTGTGTGTCTTAAATTTATGGCACCAATGTTTGTCATGGCAAACATAATTTTTTATGTGCCATGAGGTTTTTGAAATCATGAATTCACATGCATGTGTATGTTTACTAAACAATCTATTGTTAAGTTATAATTATAATTACAATATTAATAGTCATTTTGAAAAAGGTGACACATAATTCAACTTTTTAATTACTTAACACATTAACTTAGATTAGATTAACATACCTATTCAGTTAACCTATGTATGTAGGTTGATTAGTAAAAACCTACTTCATAATATATGCTACCTTGTAAGTTACTTAATTAAACATAAGAAATTTATTACATCTAATATGTTTAAATACACTTAGAATAGGTTACTTTACTAATAGCTCAACATAGGTAGGCTTGCCTAAGTTCCTAGCTTCAAGTTTTTTGTTAAGTCAAGCTAGGTAGCCTCATTACAATCTATTTTATCAAGTTTGTAACCACCTCAAATTTGTGCAACTAAATGCGACTATGATATAACTAAATCCGACATAATTATCCTAGGTTTTTTTCTAAGCTTAAGAATGTTTAGGTTAACCTAGGCTAAGTAAATAAATAGTATAAGTTGACAAACTAGTTCATCTTAAATCAACCTAAACAAGTATAGGTTTAGGTTAGGGTGATAGGTAGTAAATAGGTTGATGTAAGTTAACTTAGGGTGGCCAAGGTTAATTTGAGGCTAAAACTTTTGAATTTTATAAGGTTGTGTTAAATATAATTAATATAAAAACATGTGGTAGTGCAATGGACAAGGACTTGAACCTCAAAGTGAAAGGTCAAAGGTCAAAGTCTTCATTTTTACAACCTATAATACTTAGGCCACTTGGTTTATGATAAGTAGCCTAGTTTAGGCTTCTTGGCCTAGGAGTCACCTAAACCACCTAACCTATATTAAGTAACCTAGGTTGCATAACATAGGTAGTTAATTTAGTTAAGTTAAGCTATGTTAACTTTTGGTTAAACAAACTAAGCTAGGTTGACTTTTGGCTACACTAGCTACATGGGCTAAATTAGGTTAACTTTTGGTCATGTGCAATGACTCAAAACATGTTTATAGATTTTTGACATGTGCCATCCATCCATCAAGGTGTCTTTTGTAACATTTAATCGAATAAAAAAACTAAGTTGATATGGCATGCATTTTACACGTCATACCAAAGTAATGATGACATGGAATTTCATTATTATAAGAAAAATTTAAAATATTAGTCGTTAAAATAATTGGGCTTTGCAACTAAACATCTTTTGCGATTAAATGGGTGAAATGAAATGGGTTTAAGAAATTAATCACTAGTTGCATATGTCCTTTCTAACTAGTATGTAATTGTAAAGGTCAAGCACAAAACCCAAAATGTGTTATGTATCTAAAACAAATTATAATCATGATATGTATATTCATCTATTTAAACATATATATTATATTATTGAATAAATCATTAAATTTAAAAGTGTAATTGTTGAATGAAAATGTGAAAGAGAAATACACTGTAATGTGAACCATGCATTCTTATATAATATGCACAAAAAAGTCTCAAAGTTTTAAAAATATATAATGACCTAAAGTAAAATAATCTAAAATAGTCAATAATAACCTATGAAAAATAATTTAGAACAACCTACAATAGAATAATTACCAATAACCTATGATAATATAATTTACAATATCTAAAAATAACTTATAATATATTGGTCAACCATAGTTGTAATATACAGAGAATAACCAACAATAATTTATAATACAATAGCCATCAATAGACTTAATATAATTTAAAATAACCACCAATAAAATAACCACTAATAGGATAACCATCAATAACCACGAATAAAATATTCACCAATAGCCATTAATAACCTATGGTAATTTAACCTATAATAACCACCAATATAATTATTATTAATAGCCATAAATAAACATAAATAATGTAAGGTGAAATAATTAAAATTAATGAAAAGTAGCCCTATAATAGTTTAAAGTAACTTTACATAGAATAATATTATTATATTAGCAAATATATTATCCATTTATCAAACATTTTTTTTTTCAAAATAATGGTCATTAAAATGTTATTGAATAGTGATATTAAAAAAAAATCCAAATGATATTACACTTTCAAAAGGAAATAAATGTAATTATGTACATTATTGATTTTTTTTTAAAAATAAATTTAAATCATTTCATTTACACAAAATCTCAATAAGATATGAATTTTTAAATTTTAAATTTTCATAATGTTTAAAATAAAGTATTTGATAAATAGAACGCAGTTTAACATATTATCACAACAAGTGGCATGGCTT
>Ga0116228_10003242_pt1 | contig 14259 bp, 11 predicted proteins | sample S1TSphfallax_2_FD_89694 | JGI IMG/M metagenome (GOLD analysis project Ga0116228, IMG submission 89694) | Host-associated microbial communities from peat moss isolated from Minnesota, USA - S1T2_Fc - Sphagnum fallax MG | ecosystem: Host-associated > Plants > Peat moss > Unclassified | place... | reverse complement strand
GCAATCATATGTATAAAGATTCACACACAATACTGATTTTCCATGTGTGGCATTAAGATCTGGGAGTTCCATTACACCCTATCTGGAACTGACCACAAAATCTTGAGAAAGGGGAATATCAAAATTGAAGTATAGTTTTTCAAGTTTGATAAATCCATCATGCAACAAAGCTAGAAACCTAAAGCAGCATCTTGCTGACTCCACTGTTTGTGAACTCCTTGACACAATTAGAGCAGCCATCTATTACCTGAATAACTCCATTTATTTTTTTGTTGTTGTTATGATGTTATACAGTGAATTTGACAGCATCCAAAAAGCCTAATCTTGTGTCAAGTTGCCTGAAGCTAGTGAACACTTCAAGGCAATCTACCTCATTACCCTTGCAGATGGTGCAATGGCTCTGTACCTGATATATATCTGAGTCTTTAGTGAACTGTCCTGGATAATTTGCAATCTCTACTTCAGGGGTGATCCAGTTCATGCACCAAGATACATCTTCCCCCAAGTTGAGTGCTGTTGGCACCCACTTCAAACAGTCTCTTTTCATGAAGACTTTGCGGCAGAGACGATGCTTGGGTAGTTTTCCGATGGTCACTTGCACACCTGCAATGTATAAGTGACAACCTTTTGCTTCACGCTGGAATTTCAAGAGGACTGTATCAACTGCTTTATAAGCTGCTGAAAGAGTTAGAAACATGAAAAGAGCCTCTTCCTTGCCATCTTTGATGAACTCCTTGTGGAGGTCTTCCACTACTGAATGATCCACACCTTCCTCGAATTGAATCAAGGTTGGACACAACTTGGTCATTCTTCCAAGAGCTAGGACCAGTGGTCTACCATCTGCAATGAGTCCTACAATAGCCCTTTCCACTAGTGCTCCCCCTAGAACAGGATGCTTTATGCCTTTCACTCCAAATTCCTTGTTGATGGCCTTAATGCAAGGTACTTCAAAGAACCTGCTGATTTCCTTATGTTTGTGGAGCAAACGAGCCAATTCATATCCCACCAATCCACAAGAGGGAGCACCAAATCCATCCACAATACGAAAGTACCGCCCATCAATATCTTTTAGAGGTTTGTTCATGGGAGCACCAAACATGTACTTACAGAGTCCCTCTATCAGCTTTGACAATTTCCCTCTCTCGACTGCCAAATCAAACATATTCTCCATGTCCTCTCTCATTTTTTCAACAGCAGGTTGGTTTTGCAAAGTGATCATGGCATTATCAAAGGAGAATTTTCCTCCTTTTGATATATTATGAACAGTTTCCTTCAGTGCATCATACCATGCTGACAAATATACTGGTAGCCTACCAGTCATATCCAGCAAGTACTGCAACTCTTTGTCATCAAGAACATCCTTTGTCTTCTCGCTATCCGTGATTGAACCTATGAATTTCCATTTGCCCCAGCACTCCAACTCCTCATCCTGCCCCCATAAATGCAGAATAGAGCATGTTGAGTTCATCAAGTTAGAGTTTGACTATGCTCTAATACAAAGCTTTGAGTGGACAAGCTCTCATGCTATCTGCCTGTGAAGGGGTGGATAATTCCTTGTTGCAGACAGAAAGCTACTGACCAGTGCTAATTAAACAATATTGCAGTCATCAAGCTTCATGTGTTGTGCTTGCTTGAAACTACTTTGTTCAGCTGGCTGTCATTGGGCTCATGATTAGGATCCACATACAGAGCTCAAGCTTCCAAGAGAAACAAACTTTTTGTGTAAGAAGACGGGCTTACATTAAGGCAATCATCCCAAAGAAAAATCTTCCCTGGGGGTTGGCCTGCATGGAAGGCATACTGCACAATCTCACTGGTGGTGGAGGCCACTCTCACCATGCTGTGATGACAACACATACGGAGAAGAAGAGCTTGCGTTACTGTATCACCTTTCACACATTCCCACTGGTCCAGCAACCAGAGGAGATGATCCTCTGTACCTTCACAGAAATGGACCAAGTCTTCTTCAGTAGTGCAAGTGCTCAACAATTGCACGTTCTGGTCGTCGTCTCCGAAAGCAACGAAGAGAGAATCTCGAATGATAAGGAATGCACGCTCTTGCTTCAACAAGGCACAATCCATGATGGTAACCACACGTTTCCTTGTCTGTCCTTCGACTTGCCGTTGAAACTCTTCGGTGAAATCTGACACTGCTGCTGCTAGGACATGGCTCTTTCCCGATCCTACCGGACCGACAACCAAGATATTGCCAATGATCCCATTGTACTCTTCGGGCGCCTTGACTGTATCATATGAGCGAGTGGTCTCACAAATTGTATTGCGCTCTCTTTCTGCAAGCAGCTGCGAAATCAAGTCTCGCAGATTCCCGTACTCCGTCCTCCCCATGTAAGCGAAGCGTCCATTGTTCGCGGCGAATCGGTTGTCTGAACACGCCCACTGTGCAATATCTGCCACGGGAAGATTCAGCTCCATCCATTCCGGGCGAGACAGCGGATCCGCTGCCTTCAAATGATCCCTCAAACTTCTGATGGATGTCGCCATGCTCCCAGGAAGAATCTTTGCCTTCTTTACCGCTGCAAATGTTTGAGGGAAAGAACAACGAACCTCATTCCATTTCCGATTAGAAGAATTGCAGTCTTGCGACCGGGAAGGAAGAACACATACATGATTTGTGCAACCTGAGGGTTGCTCTTAGGAAGTGTGCACTTCTTCTGACGACTATAAGGCACTCTATCTAGAATTCAAAAGCACTGGTGCACAGTTGCAGCTGAACGTAATCAATGCCAGTAAAAGAAGACACTAGGAGCGATGAGGATTAGAGCCGAGTACCTGCATCACACTGAGCTTCATCAACCATATTCCGCTTCTTCTCGTTCTGATGAGCGGCAGCACCGGTGGGAGAGTTGACATCGGCACCCGAGTCGTCATACTCCATCTTAGGAAGAAGCAGCCTGAGTTTGAAGATATCACAGGGCTTCGGATTGCGGTGCTCGTGCCGCAAGAATTCTTCTTGCAACGTGTGGCAGGGTTGTAGGCGATGCTGATCCGGAATACGCACCGCATCCGTCACATGCGACTGCATGAGCTCACTGTACACCTGTGTTCCTGAAAACAAATACTCTTTCCGTTCCATACCTAAGCTCTGAAGCACTTTCTTCTCTCCCACTCCCAACACTTCTAGAATCTCATCTCTCGCTTCGAGAACGGTAGAAGTCGATGGAATCTGAACAATGCGCATCACCGTTTGTTTGATGCTTGGGATGAAGCACGAAACATACAATTTCATATCCATCTGCAACAAGAAGAGTAGGATTTGCAAGTCGCTTGTTCACGCCGAGTCAAGATGCTCACTTTGCGATGACTCTTCCTTTGGCGTCGTTTCACAGCTTTCCAAGCAGATGGCCACAATTTGCAGGCTGACGAGGAGGTCAGAATCTCTTCTCCAATTTGCTTATATGCGCTAGATCATCTCTTCTTGTAATTCCTGTACAAACGTCAGTTGCGCATTTGGGTCAATTTGCCATGGAGGTGCTTGTACATAGAATCAACACTTACACAATTCTCTCTCCACAAATGTCTCAACTTCTTCAAATTCTCTATGTCCCATTTGTTGCTAAGATTCTATCTCTTAAGGGAGTCAAACTACAGTTCAATTCAGAAAGCTACTCAGTTCAGATTCAAGTTCCTCGTCTTGATTCTCGGAAATTTGTTCATGTGCAGGCCTTATTAGCTTGTGATCAGAAACATATATCTCCTTGTCGTATTCCTTCCACTCTTCTTCGGAACAATAGAATGGACTCAGAAATCCCTTAAGCTCCTACGCTGTCTTAAGCTCTTCCCTGGTTCAAGTTCCTCACGGGGGTTTTTTTCTTCAATTTTGTGATGTAGTCGCAGTGGCAACCATCCACAAGAGGAAAGAGCCCAATTTGGGTACAGATCAGAAAGGACAGTAGACATTTTCTAAATCCCTGCTATGTTTTGGCGACCTCCAAGAATGGAGTGTCTAAATATGGCAACTCCCATGTTTTCCTCCTTAGAATGTAAGGAACTAAAAGGCACCTCGAGACCAGAAAAAAAGAAGGAAAAAAGAGTGTCGTGTAGATGCGAAATTTCGCAACAAAACAATTTGGCTGGTTCTTCCTATTCTTCCTATTTATGACACACACAGTTTGCTTCTACAATGTTTGTTTTTTCACAGCATGTTTTTCTTAAGCAATTCGACGTCACATGTAATCGCGAGATTTTGTTCCTGGCAGATATGAAGACTTTCTCATTCTCAAACTATTGATCAGCATGTTTGTCAACATTCATTGTCTAGGGGTAAACTTTGTTGGTCCACAACGTTAATACCCTTTTTTTCTTTCTCTCACCTGCTTGCTTGCTTGCTTGCTGCTCTTCACTCTCGGAAGAGCGAAGAACTCCTGATTCTTCTTTCCAAGGGTTTCTTCTCTTTCTTCTTTGGGGTCAGTACGTTTGTTTTATTATTGCATTCAAATTCAGTTGGACCAAAAGGCAGTCAAAATACTGCTTCCGATCTTGATTCGTTCCTTCTCCTATCTCCTTGATGGTTGTTCACTCGAACCACCTCAAGGAGGAAACCTCTAAGTTTACGACAATGATCAAATTGTTGTTTACAATTTTGTCGACTTTCTTTGCTGCAGATTCTCTCTTTTCGGATCTGTTACGTGGTGCGGTTCAAATTGCGACTTGGTTTGATGGTATTTATCATGAGTAGAGTGAACACAAAATATATAGATGTGTACATGTTTTGTGTTTCTCTCTCCAAATGTTTGTGAAAGAGCGTTTTAGAAGAGAGTCGTTTGGGGTTTGAGCCAGCGACGGGTGTGAAGCCAGTGAACTCCCCGGCTTCAACGTTTCCCCCGCCCAAGGTGACCAACGGACATGGCCGTTCCTCAAGCGCTGCTTGCCACAGTTACGCCTTCTCCCCCATCCATCCCGTTCATTGAAATCCAAAAAATCGCTCTCAAGACCAGACCGGAGTCGCAACACCTAACGTTACATTCAAGTGTGAATTTGCACACAATTTTGCTCGCGTAAGCTTTCGTGATTACTACCACTATTTGAGGGCCACAGTGAACCAGCACCCACCAGCGCACCATCCACTGGATGAACAGTTGTGGATGAACTTCAACTGAGTTAATATCTGGTTTCACCTTGGTAACCAATTCTGTAGGAAATAGGTCTCTCATATAGGCAGATAGGGAAGAAAATAGGCAACTACTAGGTATGTAGATGGTTTATACACAGGTAAAGGCTGTTTTTACTACCTACCTACCTACTAACGACCTGCTTGTTGGTTGTTAGTAGGTAGGTTTTTAATAAAAGCAACTGAGCTAACCACCATGGTTAGCTCGTGGAATGAAACCCAACAGAAAACTGTTTCCTGACCACTTACCATTCATCCTTCGTGGTGTGCTGGTGGGTGCTGGTTCACGGTGGCCCTATTTGAGGAATATTTGCCATAATTTAATGTCAAGTTGTAATTTTACTAATGTAATATGTGCCATAATGAACATCACATATTGTACATTGTAATGGATGAAACCACAAAATTGATCTCACACATGTCCCTTGAGCCAACTTGGGTGAAGCCAACACCCACTTTGTATCATGCCAAAAATCCCAAATTTATTTAAAATATTAATTCTAGTGACAAGAATTTCGAGGAACTGGTATATGGGGTTTTTTTCATACGATCGCCCCAGATGTATTGACATGTAATTGTTTTTAACATCTCGGTTGTAATGTGTTGTTTGAGTCGGATTTCATTTGACGATTCAGGTGGTTTGCCTGCCACTTCCCTTAGTCGTTACTGCTTTGCTTCATTGTCTCTGGGATGAAGAAGAAGAAGGTTTATTGCTGTGCACTAGAGAGGTTTGTTGTTGTTCATGAATAGGGAGGGGGTGATGGGGGATTAGTGATATGGTGATCTCAAAAACCATATCCCTTTGCTTAGCATCTCTGTTAGTTTCACCTAATTCCTAACCCTAAAATGGCACCATTAGAAAAATCTGTGTGTCTGAAGGCTGGTTTTTCTTAGTGTGTGCCAGAGATGAAGGACAAAATTTCAAGAAGAGACGATGATGCACTGACCTCACAGTACACATAATTGTTTTGCAGAAAGTGTCTGGGGTTGATATTTTCGAAATGCAGAGTTGGAGAGGATAATTGACAAGGATCTTATGCGATTGTATCCAGATAATGGAAGTTTTTTCCAGAGTCCCAAGGTGCCAAGCTATTCTTCGCTGCATCTTACTGGTGTGGTCACTTATCCACCTTGAATCTAACTCTTGGCAAGGTATTTCCTGTTGCATGTAGTGTTTGCAAGATTTTTCCACTCAATTAGGGTTGTACCAGAAGGTCTCCTGAAGTAAGAGGATACAAGATGTTTTTTCTAGGGGACATGTCATCATGCATCATGTCTTCCAGCCATGTTTCAGATGATCTCTGAGAATTTTGTGACTTGTCAAAGACAACTCACTTGTTATGGTCATGTGTTATGTAATAGCTTTGAAGAACAATCATAGTTATTAGTCTACAGACAATCCTGTGTCATGTTTCCATTGGCAAAACTTGAGATTACCTTGAAAATGGGAAAACAACAAAAACTTGAAGTTGCAGCATACACTACAAATGCAACCTTAATAATAAATGGAACAATGATACATTCTTTGTTGGGATTATTGATCGATAAACACACAACTATAAGCAAACTAACTCAATCATAAACATATAGACAAATATTTAGTTCATCTTTACCGACGAAATATCCATGGTAGGTTACACTTTGCTCACCACAACACACTTAAAAGTTACAAAGACTAGAATTTAAAATTTTACCATTTGGAGGAATCAACATAACGTTCATGGGAGATTTTTTACAATTTCCACCTATCAATGACACACCATTATATTCAACAAACATACAACCAATTTTAACATTCACAAAATTAACACAAAAAAAAAGTCATAGGTGAAAACCTTTGGGAAAATTCCATTCGACCAAATACTATTATCCTAACAAAGCAAATGAGACAAAATAAAAACATTCAATATGCTAACCCTTTTGGAAAACCTTTGAATTAGAAATATTTTAAAATCCAATTTTGATTTACTAAAGACCCATTTTCTATTTGTTTTAAATGTCAACTTATTGAATGATCCATGAAGGACAACAACTTTCATAGTTCCTCGTAACAAATTACAAAATGCGATAAACCATTATTACATGATAGATATCTATTCAAAAACATCAAAGCAAAAATGTTATTTTATTGTCACAATTTACACATACAAAAATGTCTAATATGTAATGATATCAAATACGTCATAAGACAAACAATGTCCACAAGTAAAACTCAATGTTTAGCACCTTTCCTTAAAATCTATAAAAGAATGAAAATCATTATTATTGAAAATATATATTCTAAATTCATAATTGTAAATGGAAGCATCAAATATGTTGAAAATTTATCCTTCACAAATTCGAAATGGATACAGAGAGACATTACAATGCATCGCCCCATAAATGTCTTAGTCAATTTCAATAATTTCATTGAAAAGAACATAAAATTACAAAACATAAAACTAGAAGGCCTCTTTAAAAATGTCATACCAATAATACCCATATCAAGGAATTTCCAATATCACCATCACATATTAGAATAAAACACCTCTAAAACATTCACAATCAATAGATATCAATTGTCAATTGCCCCAACTTTTTCCCTCACAAACTTCAAAACACAAGGACAAACATTTGACAATTTAATCATAGACCTTCAACAACCACTTGACAATGTGCGTTTAAATATGGACAACATATATGTAACCTTATCATGTTTACAATCCATAGATGGACTAATAGTCCTATGAAATATTACTATGCAAGACATATGCAAAGCTAACTTCCTAGAAATGTTAAAACCTATTTCAAAACATAATATAACAAAAAATGTCCAAAATAATAATCCATTGAAATCTTACAAAGAAAAAAACAAACATATAGTTATGATCTATGATTCAAATGATGACAATATTGATAGCAATATCATCAATTACTGGCATGAAGAATTGCAATTAATTGAAAATGATGTGAACATATTTTTTAATCCAAATGGATGGTTGAATAATCAACATTTAACAATTGCAATGCAAATATTGTATGTTAAAAAATTACAATTGTTAGGATACCAACAACACACATATGTAATCATAGGAACCATACATAGATATTTACCCAATTGTTTTCAACATATTTTCATAAATAATAATCATTGGATTTTAGTCAAAATACACGCATCCATGCTAAACCTACATTGCATAATGTATGATTCAAATAGAATGACAACAAAAAAATAACCAAACAACACCATTCATTTACTAACTAACATCATAAATGTAAAACACTTACTATATTCATATGTAAATGTTATGCAACAATTAGATAGTTCATTTTGTGGACTTTCCCAATACCATATGCAACTGACATAACATTTGAATTAAACCCAATGTGCCACAAATGCGATTGCATTTGCATAACAATATAAACAATAAAACTACATTTCCATTCCCCAAATACTTGCATTCAAACACATTATAAAAATAAAATGGTAGATTGTCATTGGTAATGCATAGTAGTGTAGAACCCAAGTAAATAATATATATATCCCATGTTTAGACCAAATCAAGGTCTTTAATTTCAAATATAACATTTTTGGGGCTTACTATTGCCATTAAAAGGCCTCACTAATATATATATATATATATATAAAAGAAAAAAAAGGCAAAGATACCAACATGGGTGCTCATTTGTTGTAGTTGCCATGAGCCATGGTCTTTTGTGTGAGAACAATCACATTATAGTGGAATCAACCATTAATGTTGTTTTACAATTTAAAATGTCGCAACCCCACTTTTGGAAGAGTGTGAGGATGACACTCACACTCCCGAAATGGGGACTTGGGAATCCTCTGGGACTCCCAAAACTTCAGAGTTTGATTGTAGGGGTCAAAACACCTTGCCTTGAGGCGTTCCTCATGTCATTGAAAAACTATTGAAGTGTAGATTTTGAAAATGGCCTTGTATGAGCCATTTGGACATCTACAACACAAATTATGGCAAAAAGAAGGGCCGGGAGTCAAATTGGCGGTTTGACTCCCAACCACTAGAAGTTGGGAATCGACCTGTCCCTGGTGTGTGTAGGTGGAGTGCAACACACCGTTGGAAAGCTCTCAAGGATAGCTACAAGTTTGCTTTAGACCTCATTCCAATCGGAGGTCGGAGCAAAGAGTTATGAACTCACAAAGTCCTGGGAGTCTAAACTAAGATAGTTTTGGGACTTTTCCTTGGGAGTCATGGGACAAAAACCCATTCGGATGTGGGTGCCGCAGAGTAATGCAGAGAATACTATATGGGGGAAGGTGGTGGCTTCCCCCAAGTCTGGGCTGTGATGAGTTTTATGAATCTAGAGTTGCCCGTGACTTGTCCTAGCACCAAAGGTGCTTTAGAATGCGAACTAACCAATTTGTTGGTTGGTTTGATGCAAGTTCGAGTAAGTGACTAAAGCTTGTCCCTCTTCCTAGTCCCATCCCAAAGCTTCAGCACGCCCCTTTACCCCTTTTAGTGTTAAGAGCTGGGAGCGTGCCCTCAAAACCCCACAATTTCGTTGTTTTAGAAACTAAGGCCCATCTTGGGCTTAACTTGGGACTTGGGAACGCATAAAATATCTAAAATTTTATAAGTAACTAAGTAAGGTCCTTTATAAAATGAAAGATTTGCCTCCTAAGGTTTAATTTCATATCCTATTCCCAATTTTACATATACATCATCATGGGCATAAACATGTTATGCCCCCCAAAAATTATTGTCACAATACAATATTTTTTCATTTTATTTAAAAAATATATGGAGATCATGTATTGTAATATTTTTTTGGTTTTAGGTACATTTGATTACCTTTAAATTTAAATTAATCAATATAAAAAAAAACTTTGAAAAACTTGAATCTATGGAATATATATGTGATGAAATAGTACATGTCACATAACGAAAAATGACATATTTATTTCAAAACTAAGGTTTTGGGTGGAATTTTTTTTTGATTTGTTTTAAAATGACATTAATATACATCAAATTAATCTAAAACCTTTGAAAATCTTAAAATTTTTGGTTGAAAATTTAAAAATGTTTTTACACTTGTTTAGTAATAAATCCTAAGGTGGACACTTAATGTAATGTTTGGGATCTATGTGCCCTATTTTAAAAACTAATATCCTAATGCACATCAACTAATGCCCTAAAAATGCCAAAAGATGTCATCAAGATTTTATCTTATTATGTATCATGATACTTGTTATACATCACCTTTTTTGGTGAAAAGTGGGTCCTTTAATGTACTTTCACCTTCAACCACTTTATTACATCAAAACAACTACAAATGTTCATACTTTTAATTTTATTCACAACAACATTCTACAAAAATCTACAATTTTTTACAAATTTACAAATCTTAAAATTTTTGGAATAAAATTTATTCATTTCCATGTAGAAGGTTGTGGCTAAACAACCAAAGGGGCTACCGATGTCTTTAATTACTTGGGTTTTGCACTACCTTGCACTACTAGTGATGATCATTTTTTTTTAATGTCATTTATGCTTTAAGGTCAAACATTTGGCTTTCAAAAGGTGCTCTCATCAAAAGTTAATACTAAGGTCTTACCTTAATTTTGATATGACACTTGGGTATATCATAATCCTTTTGAGCCTTTTGCACATGAGTTTTTATGGGCAAATAAGAAAGAGAAACAAAATGAATATTAGGAATAACCCTAAAGTAAACATCTAAAAAACTATTAGAACACATCATTAATATATATTGTGATATTGCATTTGTTCATATATGTGACTACTTAGGCCATTTAGGTGCTATAGTTGTTGCTGATACTTAATTCTCTATTCTCCACGGTTGCAAAAGTTGCTACGATGCCTGCAACACAAGCTATGGACCATAGTTGTAAAAAACTGTGGTCTAAAAATTTCTAGACCACAAAACAAATGGTTTGATATTTTCTGTTTTAAAAAATTGCCTTTCTTCCAAAAACTTAGTTCATATAGACCACTAATTTTGTGGTCTGTTATGATTGTCTAGCATTTTGTGGCTTGTTGTTGCACCATTGGAAAAAAAGATCTAGAGAAAAAAGCAAAAAGTCACAAAGAAATCACACTCTTGAACTCTCTCTCTCTTCACCAAACAGCCACTCAAATGTGCATGAAAATCCAACAAATCTACTACTCATTGTCTTCCAAAAGGTACATTTTGTTTTTCAAATGCACATTTCATTTTATATTGTCATTATTACATAATCACTCTCAAGTTTCAAATTTAACATAAGGCTTTACATCAAGTAATGTCTATGGGTGAAAGCATTCTTGAAATGTGAGCCTATCTTGGCTTTTACCTTGTCATGCATGACCTTTATTTCAGGAATGCCCTCACCCTAGGGCCTTACCTTACACTTGAAAAATCACAAAATTTCCCTAGTATATTTGGAGGGCACCTTATGTCCATGAATATCCCTCCTACATAACTAATCCTTAAGAGAGAGAAGGAAATTATGCCCTACTTGTAGGTGTAAGCTCCCTCCCACTCTCAAGGAGTCGACAAAAGAAAACTTCCCTCCTGTGCCCAATTGATTTATGTATGTTTAGATTCATGACAAGGCTCATAGGTTGTGCTTTATTATGGGTGAAGCCCATGAGTAAGGAACACTTGAATTTCCCTTAAGTAATTTTTTAAAATAGACCTCATAAACAATAAGAATGGCAATTTCAATTCAAAACTAGCTTTGACATTGCATATCCTTCACTAGGTACCCATTAGTCCTTAGGATCTGTGAATCCCTACAACATTGCATTTGAACTGAGGCTGTGGTTTCAGACAAGAAAATAATCACTAGACTAAATACTAAGATAACATTTGTTTTATAAGTTGAATTGGTGGGTTTTTTTTGTGTAAGTGTGTACTCTATAGTGATAACCACCGGGTGTCATGAAACCCAACCCTCCATTAAGTATTTGATTGCTTATTTGACATTCTTAGAATGCATAATCAATTTGGTTTTGGATAGTTACATAACAGAATTTAAAACATCATTTACATGAAAACATACAAAGAACCTCGACATGGTCCACTTTACCAAATGAACACCCATTCCATCAATAATTTGTGATGGTCAAAGTTATACAATGAAGTAGGTGAAAATTTTGTAAGCTTTGAAATGCTTACTATTTAGACATGGTAATATAACAAGTTTTCAAAATCACTTAGGATTCAAGTGAAGACTGAAGTACACATTTAGTTGTATTTTGTGTCCCCTATATCTAGATAACTAATTTACTTTGCTTATAATTGGTTTGCATCAATATTGGGTGGATCTATATAATAGTTAGAAAAAATTTAGCCAATATTTTTTCATATTAAAGAATCAATCATTTATTTAAACCATTATTTTACTACAAATTGATTCGAGTAGTGATTCTTTCATTGAAAACAAGGGTGTGCCACATTGTGGCCTTGCCATTTACATTAAAAAGTTTCTTAAGGCAAAAAGAAGAATCATGGAAACTCAAATATTTCACTATGCAAAAATATAACTTTCAAAAAATCCTCTAAAAGAAACCAAAATCCTTCAAGATATTATAACTCTTGTAACAAATCTCCAAGTTCTCAACACAAGCCAAAAATATCATCTTTCAATAATCCTCATATAAAAATAGACCTATTATTATTACCTAGGGGCCAACATCCGTTAAGCTACTATACTCTATAATGAATCTAAACACAATATCCTTGCCTTGGTAGGCAAGGCCAATAAATGTATATAGTCGATGGTGCATAGAAATCATGTGCAAAATGAATGTTGTCATTCTTTCAAGTTAGAAACTCTTTCAATAGTCCTTAGAATGAGACAAATATTATAAATAGCTCATGCTTTAGACTAAATCAGGATCTCTTAGTCCAAATCTAACATTTCTAGAGTTTAATTTGGCCACTAATGTGTGTTCACACTTGGTGTTAGGGACTCCAGTGTTGAGTCCAGTAAACACCATTTAGGACTTAAACCTAGACTTTATCATGAAAATTTTATGTTAAGCTAACATTCACTTAACATTAAGCTATCACCCATTTAGCAGTGGGTGCCACCTAGGATGCCACCTAGATTTTCATTTAACAATGATTTAACATCAAGTGTGAATGCACCATAAGGTGTATTCACACTTGGTGTTAGGGACTCCAGTGTTGAGTCCCCTAATCACCAGGCTAACCATTTAGGACTTAAAACTTAGTTATCGCGAAAATTTTATGTTAAGCTAACATTCACTTAACATTAAGCTATCACCCATTTAAGAGTGGGTGCCACTTAGGATGCCACCTAGATTTTCATTTAACACTGACTGAACATCAAGTGTGAATGCACCATAAGAAGCCTCGCGCAAGAATGTGAAGGCACCAATTGTGGGTGTAGTCAGTTGAAAGTGTCTTTGATCCTGTTCAGCGATCAAGGGATTGGAGAAGGAAGACATCAGAAGAAGAAGAAGAAGAAGAAGATGAAAGAATTGTTGTGTCAGAATTGTGATCAGATTGCAGAAATTCTCAGAATTTGATCCGTGCTTCTCATGTAGCTTCTTCACAGATTCAGCTGGGATTCAGCTTCTCATGTAACTCTCTTCCTGTTCAGTGATCAAGAGATTGGAGAAAGAAGAAGCAGAAGAAGAAGTGGGTCAGGCAGATCCATGAGAGTATAAATGATGTGGGTACTGCTGCTACCAGAAGAGAGAAATGCATGCGGCGACAAATAAAGCTCCAGAAGCCATAGCGGCAGGAGGAGCTGGAAGAGAAGAGGAATGCGTGCCGGCGTTGGGAGAAGATGAGGGAGTAGCTGTGGACTTCACAGTGATCATAACTTTCTGACCACGTGAAGCACAGTGGGTGGAAATGCTGCAGATGAAGTAGAGAGTCCCAGGGGTGTCGAGTGGGACCGTGTCGTTGCCTGTGACCCAACGAGCTATGGGGTTTGCGGTATTGCAATCCTGGTATGAAGCCTCTGTCACTTGCTCTACCGTGTGATAACCTGTGGGGAATCTGAACACTGCAACACAAATGTTTTCTGATCGATCAAGTTCCAATCTCTACAAGAAGTGCTACTGATTCCTGTTACATCTCTCGCTTCTTCTGTGAGCTCTCTCACACCGATCTCCTTCCTTACAGAACTTTCT
>Ga0116228_10003241_pt1 | contig 14260 bp, 13 predicted proteins | sample S1TSphfallax_2_FD_89694 | JGI IMG/M metagenome (GOLD analysis project Ga0116228, IMG submission 89694) | Host-associated microbial communities from peat moss isolated from Minnesota, USA - S1T2_Fc - Sphagnum fallax MG | ecosystem: Host-associated > Plants > Peat moss > Unclassified | place... | reverse complement strand
TAAGTTTTGAATGTTGTTCTTAAGAGCTTCTCTGCCATATGTAGGGGTTCCTGGTCTGTGACAGCATTTGGCTCATGTTGAAGTTTGACAATCTTTCAGCCAGCAGTGTATATTGTCATGTGAAGTGAGTATTGCTGAATGTTCATTGTCTAGCCAGGTGATGCAAATGTTAGTCTGTGCAAAGGTGGTTTGTTGCTAGTCAGTTTTATGCCATTGGGTGTAGTGGAGCCATTGTTCTATCAGTCCAAGTGAATCAACAAGTCAAATCAGCTAAGTTAAATGGAGTGGGGGAGTGGGCTGTGGACTTGAGAGCCTCTTAAGCCACTGATGTTATTGCCCTTCAGATTTCTTGTGCTTTCCTGCTACAATCCCAGTTGCCTTATAGAACTTCATGTGGTTCTTGGAGTCTTCTTCCACATTCTGAAATTGCCCCTTCTGCATTTGTTTCTTTATGTATTCATGTGTTACAAGCTTTTGTTGTGCAGTGTGATTGTCCTTAAATGATTTTCACCTTTTGTAGACCCTCCCATTATGTGTGTGCCTAGCTGCAGGGGGGTTCTTTATTGCCTTTTAGAGAACATTGGATGTACATGGCCACTGTTTCACACAATTGAATGGAATATTGGCTTGTGTGGAAACAGTTGTTTGAAATTGGTCTGTTTCTAAGCCTGGTTGCATATGCTAGATCTGAAGAGACTCAAATTTAATTCCTCGGGCTGAAAGTTATATAGCGAAAGGTGACCAATCAAGCTGTTTGATGGAAGAGGCTTCCAGGAATTTCATCTTTCTCCAACTTCAAGCTTTAAGAAAAAGGAAGAGAGTATCCTTGAGATATTTGGCATGCACTTGGTGCTTCATGCAGTTTTGAATTCTTCTGGACATTTTGGTGGAGTCTGGAAAGGAAGCGATTCCCAGACATTGTAAGCTCTCAAAGGTGGTGGCATTTTTCATTAGTGCACACATTGAAAAGATAAGTGGTATGTGCGACAGGTTACGGGTGTTGAAAGGGAAACTAGTAGGTTCATCAACAATTCACTCCTCCATCCCGTGTTGTTCCTAGCAATAGTATTAATTAGTAAATTTGATGACAACTAATTATGAGACCTCTATTATAAGCACAAGCCATTTCTTGTATTAAAATTTGTTATGAATTATTTATTTTTTTTTAATTTTATGATGTGTGTGTTTTGGAGTGTATCTTTCAATGGGCAGATTGAAATTTTTCTTTTGGAATTTTCTTTCCAATGACTTTTGTTTTGTGTCACTTCATGATTTGGGCATTGATGCATGCAACAAAAACCCAGGGGGAATATAAATTGATGAAAATTTTAAACCAAAAGAACTTAGTTTTAACACTTTATAAACTTTTTAAAAATATAGCGATTTCATCCCATAATGTCACTTGTCTAAACAAAGTTATTGCAAAGCTATTCGATCATGGATACTTAAATGACCCATGTGAACTAGTAACGAAACCTGAATTCAGTTTACTACATGTTTCCTTGGAATTTCCTCAATGCCACATGTGATCAGCATATGATCCAAGGAAACCCTAGAGGCCCTGACCAATTTTCAGTTGTCCCATTATGATTGTTAGAGGGTAGATGGCATGCGTTCTAGGCAGACCTTCAAGTGTGGGGGCTCCCCTAATCAGGGCCCAAGGCCAGACCACCATGGAGCGGCCCCCATGGTGGCTTAGGTTATGAGTCTAAGTGTTGGGCTAGGTTTGACTCCTCATTTGACATACTCACAAGTTGCATAGATGCTAACAAGTGAGGGTTTGAAGAAGAGAACCTAGGGCATTGGCTGTAGCGCATTAAGTCTTCAAACTAAACAAAGTTTGCGGTTAGGCCAAAAGACAAGAGATGGTAATCCCGAGCAACAAGGCCTTGGACCACTAGGGAAATCCACAACATGTATTAGTCCCACTTGTCTAGAGGTTGGTTTAACCCAAGGTAGCAAGGTAAGTTTAAATGCCGAAGCTTTACCAAGTGTGTGGTTTTTCATGTGTAAATAATGTAGGTGTTTAGAACATCACGAGAATGGAACAGGGCAACGTGGGAACAACACCAAGGTGTAAACGGGTGCAATAGGTGGTATTAGAGTAGGCTCCTAGGGTCAAGAATGGATTCTTCTAAGGCATTCGAAGGAGGTGAACATTTGAAGGCAAATGGCCTCGAATGATTTGTTGCCCAACACACATGTTGTGGTGGAACCCAAGGCCAAATAGAAGTACAAGACCAAAAGGAGAAGGAGAAGGATGCCACTATGGAGGAGTTGGTAATCGCACCTAAACCATGGTTGGTTGGGAGCCTCGTGATGAAGAGGCCTAGAGTTTAAAAGACTTGGTGGAAAAGGCAACACAACATGCTCCATGAAAATTCAAGAAGAAGAAGACGAGGAAGGATGAGGTGAGCTCGAGCAAAGCAAAGGCCCATGAAAGGACTCGTTCCCTTGTCAAACAAAGGAAAGGAATGGACGAAGTGAGCATGGGTTCACCAATAAAAACTCTTGCGGCTCCTCAAAAGTAAAAGGGGAAGGATAAAATTCTTGAACCAATTGTGGAATCAAATGAACACATCAACTTTCACTTCTTTGAGTCAATGGAGATGTGAATTCTTTGATTGTCCCTTTGGGTGTGCCAAGGCAAAAAGGGGGCAAGCAAGCCTTAAAGCATCCAATTGTGGACAAGAGGAGGAAGCTCCAAAGGTGGAGAAGTTGTCCAAAGAGTTTTTGGCTTTTGTGGATGCCTTTCATGTGTTTGTGGTTCAACAAGGGGAAGCCATAACATAAAACTAGGAGACAACCAAGTTGGTGAATTGCATTGCAAAAAGTTTAGGTGCCATCGCCAACACCCTAAATGGGGGTTTTGCCAAGGCCACCATCAAGGCAAGGTTGTTGGATTCCTTCATAGGGAAGTAGAAATGTATATGGAAACACAATGCTTCGAAATTGACAAGGAATGGATTCATTTCATTCAAACCTTGTTGAAGGAACACACGTGGGAATGTCCCAAAAGCAAAAAACACCCAACCTACTTGAAACCCTCACTTGGGAGGAGTTTTCAAACTGCGGTTGGACGTGAGGTTCAAGTAGCACCACTTGGTGCTTCAGGATGGGATGGAATTCTTTGAGCTCACTAAAGGGGATGATAGGGGCTCATTAGCTGCTTATGTTTAGGACTTTAGTCACATGTTCATTGCAGTCCCCTTGAAAGATGAATATGCTTGAAAGTTAATTTTCCTGCATGGATTCAACCCTTGGGTGCAAAAGATAATCTACCAAAGGACAAATATTTTGGAAATGTGCCAAAGGCTAATGAAGATGGTGGAGTGTATGCAGGATGAAACTCCTACACAACCCAAGGGGGAAACCGGAAGCAAGGTCATCCAGAAGAATCAAACTGGCCCAAGAAATGAGAGCAAGGGTTGCAACAAATGAAAGTGGGGCCAAGGTAAGCTGGGGCTTCAAAATAACAAGGAAAAGTTGACGAACAAAGAGCCACCAATCAAGAAGGTGAAGTGGGACGTAGTTAAGGTCAAATGTTTCAATTATGATAACAACGGACATATGGCAAAGGACTACCTTAAGCCACCTTAGGTAAATGAGTGCATTGCCCAAGGTAAGTTGATTTTCCAAGGGGGTTTAGTGCCCAAAATAGGGGCACATGAAAGTGAGACCTCCAATTTGTTAAAATTGAATTGTAAGATAAATGACGAACTTGTGTGTTATTTCTTGGATATAGGAGTGACAAATTCGTTCACGATTTCATAGCAACAAAACGACTTGGAGTCAAAACCAAACTAGTGATAGACCCCATCATGATGCAATTGGCACAAAACATAACTAGACCCTTGCTTAATGTAGCATTGAAAGTCAAGTTGTTTTGTGGGGGAATTCAATATTTTGAAAACTTCACCCTATGCAATTTAGATAATTTTGAGGTAATTCTAGGAAACACATTTTTGGATGCCTATGAAATAGACATCCCCCACAACGAATGTAGGTTGAAATCCATGCCAAATGTGGCTCTAAGTTAGTGAATTTAGATGCATATTATAATTTTGCATTGGGAAAAATGGCAATGAATTTGGTCGCTTTAAGTAGTGAATTAAAGTCACCTAGTTCCTTATTTTGATGTCTTTGAGAGTTTCCCAAGGGGACTGGAAGCCACAAGGGGTAAAACAACCCCTTGTTTGAATTTTGGATTCACCCAATAAAATTTTGGAAGTTCTAACAAATGAATTCCCCAATGCCCTTTTGCCTTACAGAAAGGTTGACCATAAGATAGAAGTGGTGCTTGGATCAAGCCTATTGTTTAAGGCACCCTATAGGTTAAACCAAAAGAAATTGGAAGAGCTTTAAAAACAATAAAATGACCTCTTTAGTCATAGGTATATTTGGTAAAACAAGTCGCCCTATGGTGCACCTATTTTGTTTGAGGATAAAAAGGACAATAAATTGAGAATGTGCATTGACTACGTGCCTTGAATAAAATAATAATAAATAAAAACTATCCTTTGCCTCACATTGATGATTTGTTGGATCGGCTCAATGGGGCTAAATACTTCATCTAAATTGATATCAAGTCAAGGTATTATCATATCTACATCGTGGATGAGGATGTAGGAAAAATGACAATGATGACCAAGTATGGTTCCTACGAGTTCCTAATGATGCCCTTCATGGGAACGACTTCATGGGAAAGGGTGAGACCTGACCTTAAGAAGTTGGAAGCTATATGAGACTAGAAAAGACTAGTCATTGTCAAAGGAATTTGATCCTTCCTAGGCTTGGTTAACTCCTACCAAAAGTTTATAAAAGATTTTTTGCAATTTGCAAAACCACTTTCTAACCTCCTTTAAAAAAAGTGATCCTTCGAATGGAAGGAGGAACAATAGAGGGAATTTGTGGACTTGAAGAATAGATTTTTGTCTCCCCTATATTAGGATTCCTAAACTTCATTAAACCATTTGAAGTCCATATTGATGCAAGCAATTTTGCCATCGGTGGGGTGCTCATGCAAAATGAACACTCGATTGCATTTGAAAACAAGAAGTTTTATGGGGCTTAACTACAATGGCAAATTCATGAGAAAAATTTCATGTCGTCATGTGCTACTTGAAAGCATGGCAACATTATTTGGGGATACATAAAACTAAAGTCTATATGGATAATGTCTCCTTGTGGTATTTTAAAACATATCCAAAGGCCTCAATGAAACAATTGAAATGGCATACACATTGGCATTGTTTGATGTTGAGTTAATCCACAAGCCAAGATGGGATAATGTAATCCTTGATGCACTAAATAGGAAAGAGGAATTCCAATTGGAAAAACCTTTGACTAAAACACATGCATTAAGGGCCATCTTTTAAAGTGGAATTAGCCTAGAATAAAAGATAAGGGAAGCTTATACGTGCAGGACCCACTCACCCAACGTTACTCTAAAAAGTTGCATGAACGACGAAAAGTGAAAGGAATTACCTTAAAAGAAGGATTATTCATATGGAAGCAGTTTCAAATCTATGAAAATTATGCAAGAAAAGCATGATGTGCCCATGGCGAAACATCGTGGAGAAATAACAACAAGAATGGCCATAGGAAAAAAATTATAAAGGCCCAAAATGAAGCAAGATGTAGAGCATTTTGTGCGCACTTGTGTTAAGTGTCAAAACACGAAATCTATATACAAAAAAAAATATGGACTATATAAACCTCTACCAATTCCAAGCGAGCCATGGGAAAATGTGTCCATGGACTTTATGACCCCAACTGCCCAAGTGGAATGGGGTGGACGCCATATTCATGGCAATCAATTGATTCTCCAAGTTGGCAAAGATGGTTCCAACTACAATAATTGCCACAACTTTTGATTAAGCTAAGTTGTTGTTTGATATGTGGGTTATGTATCGTGGGATGCCACAATTTATTGTTAGTGATGGAGATGCCAAGTTTATGGCGAGCTTTTGGAAACATTTGTTTTGGAAGGTGGGGATGAAATTGTTGTTCAGTACGACATTCCATCCATAAACTGATGGCCAAATATAAAAAGTTAATGGGGTGTTAAAAACTATGTTGGAGTCAATAAAAAAGTTGGGGTGAACATTTAGGCCTAGCAAAGTTTTATTTTAATTCCACAATGCATTTGGCAATGAAAATGTCTTTGTTTGAATCAACGTTGGGAAAGGAAGTTAAGAAACCAATGGATTTAGCCATTTCCATGGGATGTAAGGATCATTTCAAGGAAGTTGTGGATATGGTCAAGGGGCGTGAGGCAAAATATGCCCGAGCCAAAAAGCTTTTGGAACATGCTCAAAAGGGGTATGAGAAGCATGCCAACAAAACACAAAGGCATGTTGAGTTTGAGGTTGGGCAACACGTGTGGCTGAACATCCAAGATTTCAAGATGCGCAATGGACTTGCCCCGTGTTTCATTGCCAAGTATGCAAGGTTTCATGAGATTTTGCATAAACTGCATCCCAACGTGTACACCCTAAAGTTGCCAAGTAATTTTGTGGCACATCCTACCTTTCACGTTTCAAAACTCAAGTTATTTCTACAAGACGACCAAAGACCAAATCAAAAGCAAAAGGTGCAACTAGAAATGGATGTTATCAAACACATGTTAGCTACCAAAATCAAAAGCATATTTTGTGTGATGTAAACATGCCTTAGAGGCAAGGAATATCTAGTGAAATACAAAAGGTTGCCATCATAAGGAAGCAATATGGATGAAACATGCTCACCTATACCACTTGCCATAAATGGTAAACAAATTTGAACATGAACAAGGTCATGAACTTGGAGTGAAGAGGATTCGAAAGAAAAAAAGAGACCCGCTTGCAAGCGACCTAAATGTTGATAAGGACATCAATTTCTAAAGTGGGGGAGGGCACCCACAAAATTAACTATTCACTAAACAAGGGTTAAAGGTTTTTGCAAGCGTGGTTGGCTACGAAAAAGCTAAGGTTCACGAGGAGCTAATGACTAGGATAGGCAAAGGAATGGCAACTAACAAAAATGGACTCGGAGTTGAACTTGAATTGAAAAACTTCAAGGTTCAATCAGGTGAGATTAGGGTGGTGGTGTGTGCAAAAAAATGGTTCGTCCCTAAGTGGAGAAGTTTGACTTCCTATGCATGAACTCTCAACTCATGTCCTGGTTGGGTAAAAAGGATTTGGACTATAGAACCCGGTCCAACACCATCTATTGGTGCATTTGCAACCCTAGTCTAGTGTGGTGGTCAAAATTCATAAGTTAAAAACTCAAAGATGAAAGAAATGATGGTCGAATAAGGGGGATTTGATGGAAGACACTAAGTGAAGGCATCGGGTGAAAATGCAAAACACACCGAATAAAACCTCCTACACTAAAAACACAAAGACATAATGTGAGTGGACTTTGTCAACTAGGAAGTCAGTAATCCAAGAAGGGGTTAGGAGAGGAGACGGTGGAAGTGCCTAGGGTGGTCAACCTACAAAAACGTCAACAAGGACGTTAACATCTTTAAATTGGGGGAGAGTGACGTGCCTTTTTAGGCAGACCCTCGAGTGTGGGGGCTTGCCCAATTAGGGCCCAAGGCCAGACCATCACTGGGCAACCCTTGTGGCGGCCTAGGTTATGAATCTAAGTGTTAGGTTGGGTTCAACTTTTGGTTTAACATATTCATGAGCCACATAAATGTTGATGAATGAAGGTTTGAAAAAGGGAGCCTAGGGCACTAGTCGCAACACATTAAGTTGTCAAACTAGGTGAAGTCTGTGATTAGGCCAAAAGATGGAAGATGGTAATATGAGCAACAAGGCTTTAGACCATTGGGGAAGTATGTAGCGAGTATTCGTCCCACCCGTCTAAAGGTTGGGGTTAATCCAAGGTAATGAGGTAAGTCTAAATGTTGAAGTTTTACTAAGTGCGTGGTTTTCCATGTGCAGGTAGCATAGGTGTTTAAAACAACACAAAAATGGAACAAGGCAATGTAGGAACAATGCCAAGGTGTAAACATGTGCGATAGTAAAGCCTAAATTAGTCACTTTAAAGGGCATGTTGGTGGTTGACACGATAATGTTGACACGTGCTTTAGTCAACTTGCCATTTGTGTGCTAAACAACTAATAAAATAAAGATGGTGTGGTTGAAATTTTGCATAATGATAGGCACTAGCTATGTTAAGCATCTATTAGAAACAAATGTAGTGTGATGAAGCTTTCGCATGATGTAATGAACCTAATTGTGCTAATAATTAATTTGGAATATATAAGTGTTGTGTAATGTAAGTTTGACAATGTCAACATGCCAAGTTGACATTTTCCATTTGACTTGCCCTTGTTGGTTAGCCAAGTCGATGTCACAAATTGACTTTGCATGTGGATTATGGCAAGCAAATAAGGGCAAGTTGGCTTGGCATTAGGGTGGTTTATCAAAACCAAATAAAAATTTCCTGCATGGAGACTTTACCCATTTTCACATTTTGTCTCCTAGCACTTGCCATTCAAGGTGGTTCACCAAACTTGAGTAAAATTGTTTAGTTGAACATCATGTGTTATTTCAATAGTTTGGGTGAAATTTACCTAGTTTGAGTATAAGGTTTAATACATTTCTTGGCTACATTTATATTATGTGTACAACATAAGGCTTGGTTGCAACAACTTTTATGAGACATTAAACTTCTAAAGTCATGCTTTGTTGGGCCCAAATTTTTTTTCTAGCGAATTGGGGCAAATTTTCATCCTCAATTGGGCAAGCACAACCATCACAACATGAGTTTATAGCTCCAAATTGCCATACATTGTTATTGAATGAGGTTTAAAGTGCTAGGTTGCATCCAATGACAAAGGAATTTTTGCTAAATTTTTATTACATAAGGAAATTTTTCTATTATTTTTTTTATTGTTTTGAGAGCTTTCTTAAATCTTTTCACCATTAAGGTTAAACCTTCTATGGGATCGTTGTCACTCATGTTAAATCTCTTGTGGGATGATTGCCACATGTGAAAAAAATTGGAAAAAAAAAATTGATTGGGCTTAAGTTGCACCCCTAATTTGATGTTTCATCCCCTCTTGGCTATTGTCCACAAAGTCATGAAATTTTATTACATAAGGGTATGGAATATTGAAACTCAAGATTAAATGCACCATGCTCAAGAACATTTCTAACTACAATACACATAATAACAACAATGATTGGTTGAAAATGTTCAAGAAAACAAGAGGACATGACAAACTCAATTTAACACCAAATTTGTTGTTAAATTGAGTTTCACGCCCCATTGAAGCCCAATGTATTTTTTTTCTTGTTTTTTGAAATCTAATCCCCTATGTGACCAAAGAGGGGGTTTTGGTATCATTTTTGCCTAACTTTATGAATAACTTTACTATCCAAAAATCTTGTAAAAGACATGTTGAAGAAGCATTAGGTATACAATATGGCATATGTCAAAGATTTCATGGCTTGTTGACATGGTATTCTAATCATTTCAAATCATCAAGTCATTCATCTTCTACTTCAACTTGATTTTGGGATTATGTGGAATTTTAATGGTTATGTAATCCTCCATGCAAAAAAACTTGAAGATCTCCTTGAAATATTTGATTTGGTTCAATTGCTCTCCACTCCCATGCTTAAGAAAAAATTGTAATCTCCAAGATGTAATTTCATTTCAAACTTTCAACAATGCTCCTCTTTCACTTGCATAAACTTGTTTTGATTGTTATACATCAAGATGAAATCACCCACATAAATAACAATGAAGAACTTGACATCTTTGTTAAGGGAGTAGGATGAATACATGGTTTGCATGAACAAGGCATTTGGATAAGGATTGATCATGGAATATTGTTAGTTTGAATTTTGAATTCTTGTTGTTTTTGGAACCATGATGATGTGACTTGGGGCTGCCCAAAAAGGAGAGTTACAAGAAAAAGGAAGTGGATTCTTAGACACGCAATTTTGGGAAAAGTAAAAAAATGTGTAGGTATTTTTTAGTAGAAAACCACATATATTGTTTTGGATATACCACTATTTTTATTTAGTTGTTTTGATTTCATTTCCACAAAACATGGAATTTTGTTGTAATTATAATGGATTTTTTTTTGAGTAAAAAAAAAAAGCACATATTTCTATAGCAATTTCCATATCCATATTGTTGTGTGAATTTTCTATAATATAAAAAATGTAATGCAATGAATTTTAATTTTATCCTTGGATTTCTCGACATTATACTTTGAAATGCATATTTTGGTTATATGAAATAACCATGAATATGGTGTTTTAATGAACTATAGATTTAGGTGTGTTTAGAATCAAGGCATAAATTGTGAATGTATGCATATTGTAGTGCAAATCTATTGTTACAATAGTGTGAAATCATATTACATGGATTAAATTTCATTTCTACCAATCTTTCATTACACAAAATACATATTAAAACTTGTTACAAATCCAATGTTTAAAAAAAATGCATCAAACTTTTGGTTCCACATTCTTGAAGATTGTTTTAGGCCATACAAGGATTTGTGAAGCTTACACACAAGATGTTTGCTTCCTTCTTGTATGAATCCTTGGGGTTGCTCCATGTAAATTTCTTATTCAATAAACTTGCATTTAAAAATGTGGTCTTGATGTCCATTTGATGGATTTCCATGTTTTCAATCATCACCAATGTAAGGATCCAATGTCTTAACATAGAATTTGCCACTGATGCAAAGGTTTTGTTGTAATGTACTTTGTATGTTTGGGTGAAGTCTATTGTCACGGGCCCTGCCTTGCAATGTTCCACTTTTCCATTCACACCATGTTTCATTTTGAACACCCATTTGCAAAAAACAAGTTTGCTACCCTTGGGAAGATACACCAACGTCCAAATCTTGTTGGCAACAAAATAATTATATTTTTCTTACATAATAATCTTTCATTTTTTGCATTTTCACTTTTAAACTTCTTCCACATTTTGGGTTTTTAAAAAAAAGTTATGGTGGCATGTTCACCTCTTTGGTGGCAATCTACCAATCATGAAACCTCTCCTTAGATTGTCTTTGAAGCCTTTTTTTGGTCCATCTTGTTGTGTTTCATTCAATCCATCATCTTGTGGTGGAACAAACTCTTCTTCTAAAAAAAAGCTTGACATGGATTCACCTTCCATGCATTTCATTGATGTCTCATTCAAGGAGATCAATGATTATCAAACTTGATTGTTCATTTTTTATTTCTTCATTCATGATTTCATCTACAACATGTTTTATTTCCTTTAAATGACTATCATAAACACCAATTTGATTCCCTCCTTTAAGAAACACAACATTTCAACTCTTGATGATTTTTTTGGTTTCTACACACATCAAGTGACATGCCTTGGTCCTTTCACAATGCCTTAAAAGACATTTTTTTCTCATTTAAAATGTGAATATATGTTTTGCAGCAAAATATTATCAAATGAGACACATTGAATTTCCTATGTTTGATCCATGCTTCTTGTGGGGTTATTGAATCATGAACTTTGGTTGAGCATTGATTTTTTATTTAAATTGTTATGTTCAATACTTTTGTCTGAAACTCCAAATCAAATTTTTACACAAGAATCCTACTTTTAACGCACTCCACAATTGTTTTATTGGTTCTTTCCACAATGCCATTTTGTTGTGGTGAATATGGATCAATTGTTTATTGGTGGATTCCACATTCATTCAAGAAGGCATCAAATTTTTTGGAAACAAAATTTTTGATCTTCATGCCCGTTTTGTTTTCCAGCAACGCATCATATATTTTGAATATTTTTCACATTTATCCTTTGACTTTCAAAACATAAAAAAACGTATTTTTTATGAATGTGACAAAATATCATGTTCCACCATGGATTATTTAAAACCTACCAACCTAGGCCTAAGACTACCTTCCTACCTACCTATTTAATTAATTAAGAAGTAAATAACATATTAGCTTAAAAATTTCCATGTGTCACCATATAATTGGCCTTCACAATGGACACATGTCAAAATTTGATTCACATTTTATTGGATAACTCAAATATTATTAGTTTATTAATAATGATGAATATTGAAATGAAGCTCAAATGTTATGTCATCAATAAAAAATGCCAATTTGCAACTACAATTTATGATTAAAAACAATTGCAATTAAAAAATCTTTTAGTTACGTAAATGAAATTGCATCAAACCTTTAGTCGCAAATGATGACTTAATGTGATGTCAACATATATTTTTAATAGATAAAGTATATGGTCAACATATACACTTCCATGTTTTGCTTAACGTATAACATTTGCAACTACCATTTTTTTACAATTAATAAATAACCCTATCATTAATTGTCATTTGTCAACTTAATAATTGTTTGGGAATCTTTTTTTAATTATTAAAATATCACAACAACACATCTTGGGTTTTGCAACTACATCCTAGTCAAAAAGGACATATGCAACTAGTCATTTGTGAGTTTCAAAACCCATATCATTTCACCCATTTAGTTGCAAAGCCCAATCATCTTATCAACTAATTTTTATATATTTTGACTTAATATTGAAATTCCATGTCATTGATGACCTTGGTATGATGTGTAAAGTGCATGCCATCTCAACTTAGTTGTTTTGTTCGATTAAATGTTACAAAAGACGCCTTGATGGATGGATGACATGTGTCAAAAATCTATAAACAAATTATGAGTCATTGCACTTGATTAAAAATCAACCTAGTTCAGCCCATGTAGTTAACGTAACCAAAAGTTAACCTGGTTTAACCTAGCTAGGTTAAGCAACTTAGCTTAGCTCGCCTAGCCAAAAGTCTACCTAATTTAACCTAATTAGGTTAACTACCTATGTTAGGCAACCTAGGCTAGGTGGCCTAGATTAAAAACAAACGTTGAACTTTGAACCCAAGAAGCCTAGACTAGGTTACTAACCTAAGCCAAGTGGACTAGGTATCATAGGTTGCAAGAATGAAAACTTGGACCCCTCACCTTCACTTTGGGGTTCAAGTCCTCATCCATTGCACTACCACATTTTCTTTACCAATTATATTTAACACAAAATTATAAAGTTCAAAATTTTTAGACTTGAATTAACCTTGGGCACCCTAGGTTGACCTATGTCAACCTATTACCTACTAACTTAGCCTAGACCTAGACCTCTTTAAATTAACTTAAGATGAACTAGTTTGTCAACCTATACTATTCACTAACCTAGCCCAAGTTAACCTAGGCATTTTTAGGCTAAAAAAAAAACCTAAGATAATTATGTCACATTTAGTTACATTTAGTTGCATTTAGTTACATATAGTCGCATCATAGTTGCATCTAGTAGCTAGTTGCACATAAACTTGAGGTGGCTACAAACTTGATAAAATATCTTGTAATGAGGCTCCTTAGGTTGACTTGGCAAAAAATTTAAAGCTAGGAACCTAGGTAAGCCTACCAAGGTTAACCTATTAGTAAGGTAACCTATTTTAGATACATTTAAACATACTAGATGTAGTACATTTATTATGTTTAATTAAGTAACTTACAAGGTAGTCTATATTATGAAGTAGGTTTTTACTAAGTAGCCTGCATACATAGGTGAACTTAATAGGTATGTTAACCTAAGGTAATGTGTTAAGTAGTTCAAAAGTCATGGAATTATGTGTCACCTTTTTCAAAATGATTATTAATATTGTAGCCATAATTATAATTAACAATAGATTGTTTAATACACATACACATGCATGTGAATTCATGATTTTCAAAAACTTCATGGCACACAAAAATATATGGCATGCCATGACAAATATTGGTGCCATAAATTCAAAACACACAAAAACTTATGGTGTCACAAAAAATTATGGATTGCCATGAAAATTTGTGACACCTTGTTGCCAAATGGCATGGCATGGCATGTCATCATCATATGGAAGACCGAATCGATATTAATCACAAAAGAAAAATAAAATTCAAATAGTTAATAAATTAAATTAGTTCATCAAATCAATGACATGAAGCATGATGTCACGTTAGTGTCACAAGTCATGAGGTGTTGCAACTATTAGTCAACCTTGTTGCCATGTGACATGCCACGTTAACATCACATGACCATGAACTATTATTATTCACCAAAAGTTGCAAAAATGAATGGAATTTCATTATTAAATCATTTTGGATGATTAAAAATACATTAAATTACATTTTTGGAATTATAATATTTGTGTAAAAAAATCAAGTTGTGATATCAATTATAATTGCAAAATGATAATGCCATGTGGCACCTCAATGTTTTT
>Ga0116228_10003240_pt1 | contig 14261 bp, 8 predicted proteins | sample S1TSphfallax_2_FD_89694 | JGI IMG/M metagenome (GOLD analysis project Ga0116228, IMG submission 89694) | Host-associated microbial communities from peat moss isolated from Minnesota, USA - S1T2_Fc - Sphagnum fallax MG | ecosystem: Host-associated > Plants > Peat moss > Unclassified | place: USA... | reverse complement strand
CAACTCAATTTAGTTGAATCAATTTCAATTTGGTTAAATTGAATTGAATGTTATTGAATTGAATTTTGTGGGTTGAATCAATTTCTTGAAAGTTGAGAAAACATTCACATCAAATGGTGGATTTTCTTGAAAATTATTATCATGAAGTCAAAAACTTTTTCATTTGTAGCAAAATGAAAGGAGCATTTTTTTTGTTCATTTTGTCTTGAGCAAAAAAATGTGTTGACATTATGAAATGTCAACAATTTTTGTCGATGGTTATAAAGTAGTTGCTTGACAGTAACATTATTTTCATGTCCATTAAGATGTTTATGATATTGACATTGGTTATGTCGTGTAAATATGATGATTGTGATAAAAGAAATTGTATGACATTGATAAAGCCCATAAATGGTAATCAAGAAAGTTTTAACTTGGCGTGTTTGTTTTTGTTTTTTTCTGCATAAGTGCAAGATGTGTGGGAAGATAGAAGATAGGAAAATGTCAATCAAATTACTATGTGAGGATGTTATTTAGGTTGTGTTGTTTTATATGTGTTGGGGGGGGGGAGGGTGTTTACCATCCTCAAATTGTTCCCAATAGCATCACACTTTTTATTCAATATGGCTTTGCACAAAGTTGTCCTTTTTTCATCTAGATAATTGGGCCAAGAAAGAAGTATTCCATACTTCTGGTCTTGAGAATGAAACCTTCTATATTGGGATGCTCCGAAGTTTTTCCCCTTCTTTGGTCCACAAAATTGTCACAAAGGTCAAATGAACTCAAAGCCTTTTTGACCCTACCTTGAATTGACTAACAAGGATAACATTTAGGATGTGCCTTACATGGCCTAAACCAATGATGAGTACAATGGTGGCATAATGAATAAAACTAAATTTTCACAAAAAAATTCATATTTTCATTAGTTTATCATCACTAGTAATGCAAAGCCCACGTGATTTAAAAAATAGAATGATCATAGAAATAAAATCTAAATACTAATTTAACTTAAAACCTTTATTGTTAAATGATTTTGGATTTTTTTGAAAATTAATTAAAAATCAATTCACATTTCTATTCTATTTAAACATTTAAAATGATAATGTCCTCACCTCTATACAAATATTTCTCCTTGAACATCTTAGTGACATTATTATTTAATCATTATATTTTTAAATTGACATTATATAATCTTGCATTAATTTAGAATTTTTTTGACCGGCCATAAGGTTTTAATATTATTCAAACAATTATTTTAATCTTGGAATTCTTAAAATAATTTTTCACCAATCCATATTACACTAATGATATAACTATTAGATGTTTGTATGTTTAATGTATGTAATGTTAATATGTTTTATTTGATACATTACGTATAATAGATTTAATAATTAACATGTAATAACCAATGTATTACAAATAATTATAACTAAAGCATAATATAGTATTGTTTGTTGACATATCTACTATTGATTTTATAATGTAATATGAAATATTAACATCATTTTAATTATTAATTAAGCTACATTAATATTTTAAATTCTATTTATTTTAACCATAAACTATTTTGCATAAAAAATTGTTGAAACTTGTCAAAGCTTATTTCCTCATGAAAAAATACATTATAAGTTGTTATTATATAATGAAATTCCAATGTGTTTTTCTTCAAATGCTTGGGAATTTTGTATGTTTATTTGTTATAAATGTGTACACCTTTGAAAAAAACTTCAAGAATGAATTCTCTTTTGTTTCATTTGAGCAAAAAATGAAATAAAATGTTAAAATTTGATTTATAAAAACATTTAGTGTAATTTTGATATATAATTTTTAAATTTTTGTATTTTGCAATATAAAGTGGTTGTTGGTTGACAAAGACAATGAAATGTTTGAAATGTCTCAATCAAGGATCAAACATTGATACCAATAACCATATGCAATCTATATGTTGATTACATGCAATACATAAGTTTTTTTTAAATTATTAATAACTTAGTATAAAATTAAAATATGAACTTGAAATATTACTAAAATATGAAAAAATTTCATCACATGCAAATTTCCTATTTGACCAAGTGTTGGGGAACTCAGTGCGTATATGTCCATAGCAAAATGTTAGAGAAATTGAAGTGCACTTTGGATAATATAAAGCCTTTCATAAGTGGGATCTCTTGAACATGATTTTGTAATCTTTAGACCTAAAGTGGAATGGGTATTGAATTTTGATCTTTCTTTTTGACAAATTTACAATTAATTTAAAATTAAAAATAGTTTTTCATAAGTGGGCTCTGTGGTCAAGGTACTACTGACACTTGGAGCAAGTACATAGTCATGTTCATAATAGTGTTGGGCAGTTTTCACTTTTTGGTGAAAACCTTTAAGGTTTTTAATCCGATTTTCAAAACGATAACCAATGATTATTGCATAAGTTGATAACCTTTTTGAAAAATTTCTTGTTGATTTTCACTCAAGTGGGAATTAGCTTTTGAGAATTTCAAAAGGTATCATATGAATTTTTTTGATAACCTTTTAAGGTATTAAAACTTGTGGGCATTGGTTTTCAATGTTTTTTGGGTGCTTAATGTTTAGTTAGGTTTAATTTTTAGTTAGATTTTAATTTGGGTGATGTTATAGCCTCCTCAACAACTCTTTTAATGAAAAATTCACAAAAAACCTTCCCACTCTTCTACAACACAAGGCCAAATTACATTTTGGCCCCATCATTTTCCTTCCTTTGTGCTTCGTTCCTCATTTGTGTTTCACTATTCCTATGTTTTTTTTGTGTTTCACTACTCCTTTGTGTTTAATTGTTTTTATATTCCTTCATGCTTTGCAATTTGAACGAGATGAAATTTAACATTAAAAATGATTTTTTCATATTTTGCAAATAATTTTGATTTCGATTTTCACAAAAGTATATAATTAAAATTTCACATTGAATTAAATAATTAAAAAATATTCTAAATTTTTTTTAATTTCAAAAATCGGCTCTTAGGAATTGTCGTTGAAAATTGAAGGTTGTAATTTTTATGAAAACCAATAGGATTAAAAACCATCCATAATTTTTTTTCCAAAAATTTGAAACCCTTAAACGTTATCTAATTCTTTTTTTTTTCTTTTTAAAATCAAAATCTTAGAGGTTTTCTAGAATGATTGTGAGAATCAGAATCATTGGTTTTCACAAAAAAATGAGAACTGCCCAACAACATTGATTCACATTTTCAAGCCAATGGCACATGCCACACAAGTTCCTTTTGAAAAAAAAAAGAGACAAATATTATCAATTGTATTTGATTATGCAAAAAGGTACAAATTGTGGAACTTTGATTATAATTATGAACTGAAATGATGATACATGCATACATAGATGTGAACAACTTTGGTGCACACTTTTGTGCAAGTGAACTTGTGAGTTCCAAACCAGTTTTTTTAAATCCTCAAGGAGTTCATTATTTTTATAATTTAGAGAACACTTAAGGCAAAAAGATATTTTTTAATATGCTATGAAATAGTAGCATATTCAAAACATATTTTAGACACATTCTCAAAATATTTCGAAATGAATTATGAGTAGGGGTTTTTTTTTTTCCAAATTTGTGAAGTACATGGGTTGGTTACCATGTGCTTACATGGTATGCCAAGGTGGCATATTTTTTTAAAAAGCTAGTGATTCCAACTAACAATGCCAATTTCTTTTTTAATTTTTATATTTGGGTATGTGAAGTCATCTTTGCTCGTATTTTGATGGTGAGGGTTGGATCCGGGTTTTAGGTTCCAATGGCACCAATTTTGTAGCACACATATGTACAAGTGGCTACTAAATACAATGTGAAGTATAAAAGTTGGCAACGTAAACTCCTCACATTAAGTTTTGTGGCTCTTGAAAAATATGATGTGTAAGTGTCAAATTTTGTTTGCCACTGTACATAACATAAATTAATTATGATGTGGATTAGCTTTATAAAACACAACATAAGCTCATCTAACTTATAATTGTTGACCACCATTTCCTAAATTACACAAGCCCAATGTGCAACAAGCCCTGGCAATGTTGGGGTTGTGCAACAAACCAAGGTGTTGAATAGGTATGATTTAAACATGCATTTGACATCCAAATCTCTTGCAATTGAAAACAACATTCATGTAAGCATCAACAACATTACCCAACACATGAAATGATTGATATTACAAGCCCAAAATAAACATCACTCTAGGTATGATTTCAATAATTTGGTAATTGCAATAACATCATTTTTCAATGAACAATTTTTTTGGAATTAGGTCAACTCCGTATCTCGCCTTCTTCCTTGTTGCATCATGCAAGGAAAAGTAGAAAAGGATGTAAGAATTAGGCCAAATTTATCAAGGGGCTTCCACATGATCTAGCTAAGGCAAACCACCACATGGTAATTTTTAGCGAGGCTTCTTAGTGGCCATATTAAGCCCAAGAATTGTTAAATTTGGAATTAGAGACCTTCATTTAGTCTAGGAGTGGGATATTTTTAATGTTTAGAAGTTACAAGTTAAAAGGATATTGAGATTTTTACCATGGTAAGAATGTAGGCACCAGTTCACCCAAGCTTACATGATCCAACCCAATGACCATTAAATTAAGTCAATGTAAAAATCCTTGTTATATATGAATGTACATCCAAAATTTGTAAACAAACCACAAGCTTGAGGGGGGTTTGAACCCTAATTTCAATGAAATCTTGCCCGTTGTAGCTTGAGCACTACCTTTACCCACCCCATGTTAAAAAAATACACAAGACAACAAAATCAAAATATTTCAAACTATCACCATGGTATACAACTAGAAGAGGTAAGTGCCTTCAAGTGTAATGCAAAATTGAAAGCATAAACTAAATATAGAACCTTGATTTCCAGGATTGTGGGCTTCTTTTTGCCCTTATACATCTTTGGACAAACTTTTAGCAAATAAAAAAACCATTATTAGTTGAGGCTTGAAAATCCACTAACAACCTAAAATGAACCAAAAATTAAATTTAAAAAAAAAGGTTATGCATCAAACCTATAACGTGATTATCTTTCCAATCACATATTACTTTGTAAAAGGGAAAGGTCTCCATGGAATAAAAGCTTTGGGCACACATCCTTGCAACAAGGTCAAGGTAAATATGGAGGCGATTCTGAAGCTTGTGTTTCATAAAAGAAAGATTAGAGAATGTCCTTTCATCCTTCACGCTATCAAGAATCATCACCATGCATAGCTTCACCAAATGAAACCACTCCAACAAGTTATGATTTACAACGAAACAAAAGGCAAGCCTTTCCCACAATTGAATAATATGGTTGCAATCATGGGGAAGGAACATAACAACTTGACAATTGTTCTTCATGGTCAATTTCAAAAAAAAAACTTCCTTATCAAGAAAGATGGGGTCTAATAGTGGCCCCACAAATGTTTTGGAACTCCCCAAGGCCTTCTAAAACCTAAAGTGTGCTTGAATCAAGGGCATGTGGCTCGAAAACATAGTTTTAGCTTTAAGAACCAACCAATATTGAGGATAGATTATTCCCATGGCATTTAGCAATTCTTGAACTACAAAGTGCCTTGCAAACTTAGTTATCAAACCTATAGCAACCTCATTACATTAATTTTTTATAGAATCCGTAGGGTAGATGCAAGCTACGGTGGTTCATTTTTTGCGACATTATGGGCTTTTGTTGGAATGTACTTTATTCAAATGCCGCATTACTAGAATTCCTATTTTTTTTACTAAAACTTTTGGTCAAAAAGACCCATTTTGGATAGGTGTGAAAAAAACCTTCTAGTCATTTTGGACAAGTTGTTTTGAACTTGTCCAATGTGATTGGGCCAAGTACTTTTTGACTAAGCCTAAGTTAGAATTTTTGACTAATCATTTTTACTAGTACTTTTGATTAGTCATTTTGATTAGTTAATATAACAATGAAATGATTTTTTGATTGGTCAAACACCATTTTGATAAGGCAAATGCCATGTGTCATTTAAACAATGGCCACCCAAGTTAAACCGCATGGCATCTAAACATTGGCCATCTAGGCTATGCCACATGGCATTTAAACATTGGCCACTAGGCTAGACCTAAAATTAGATACCTACTTGTAAGGTCCCTATGTCTGGGAACGTACAACCTAAATTCTTAGGCCTAGGTCTAAGAGTTTATAACTAACAACTAAGTATAAAAGCCTAAAGTAGGCTAGGGCAACCTAAACTATGACCTTTACTAGGCTTAAATGTACACCACCTAGATTAAGCCTACACCTAGATGACCTAGGTAAGAAAATCCTATTTCATTTTGAATTTAACCTTTAAGGTTGAGCCTTTTAAATTGCTCAACCCAAGTGGCCTTCCTTTTAAAAATATTTCTTATATCTTGGATGCTTATGGTGCATCTATTTATATTGCTCATCATTTGGAAAGGATGATAAACAATATGAGACAAATTTTTCGGAGGGAGAAACATTTTCATGTCCACACAACACTAGAACTTTTTAGTTCACACAACATTATTCTTAAATAACTATGTAAGATACATAAATTAAGTAAACAAATAAATAAAAGGTAGGTAAATGTGTATATTAATTAACTTAAAATAGAAATTAGTAATAGTTAATGTCTAGTTATTTAATTATAATTAATAATTATGACCATATTATAAATCCTTGAATTATATAAAACATCAAAATAGTTGTAATGTATTATATTGTTGATTAATAATTACAACCAAATTATAACTAATCCTTACAAATATGACCTAATTCATTATATATTATCAACAATGTATTTGTAATAATTAATAATTAACTATTTAATTACATATTCATTAGTGCATTTTAGGTAAATAACTAATTAACCAATTAATAATTTATCACAGGTATATAAATGGCCTACCCTAGATTATATAACTAGGTTACCTATAGGTTAAAGTATAACTAAATAGGTGCAATATAGGTAGGGTATGTATAAATAAATACACCTACATATAAGTTAATTGTATTTAGGTTATTTAACCACATACTTATACTACATAAGTTAAATGGGTGGCTAATTTAACCTAGGAAAAATTAATTATGGCTAAATTAATAATGGTTAAACCAACCAAAAATTAAAAATATTTATGGAAAAATAACCGGGATTAAACTAATTATGGTTCACTAACCATGTTTAATGTAAATCAAGCCAAGCTAACCAATGAATAAATATGGTTAAACTAACCATAAGTAAAGTATATATGGCCAAACTAACCAATGAATAAATATTTTATCATTATACTAAAAATGATTGAACTAACCATTAGTAAAATAAATATGGCCAAACTACCTAAAAAATAAATAATTTATGGTTCAAGCAATCGTGACTAAACTAACCATGAATAAAGTTAATATGGCTAAACTAACCAATGAATAAATATTTTATGGCTAAAATCAAAATGGTTGAAATATTTATAGCAAAATTAATTCATGGCTAAAGTAGAAATGGTTAAAGTAACCATGAGTAAATAAATTTAGCTAAACTAATTAGCAAAGTTAATATGGCTAAACTAATTAATGAATATATATTTATGGAAAAACCGATTATGAAAAAATTAATTCTAGTTCAAATAAACTTGAATGAAATAATCATGGCTAAAATCAAAATTGTTAAAATAATTATGGCAAAATTAGAAGTAGTTAAACCATGAATAATTAAATTTGGTTAAATGAACCACTAATAGAACTTATATGGTTAAACTAACTAATGAATAAATATTTTATGGCAAAATAAATTATGCAAAATTAATTGTGATTAAATAAACATGAATGAAATAATTATGACAAAATTAAAAATGGTTAAACTAACCATGAGTAAATGAATTTGGCTAAACTAACCACTAATAAACTTAATATGGTTAAATTAACTAATGAATAAATATTTTATGACAAAACCAAATATGCAAAAATTAATCATGGCTAAAATAGACAAAAATGAAATAAATATGGTTAAAATCAAAATGGTTAAAATATTTCTGGTTAAACTAATCATGAGTAAGTAAATGTGGCTAAATTAACCACTAATAAAATTAATATGGCTAAACTAAATAATGAATAAGTATTCTATGGAAAAATAAATTATATAATAAATTAATTACGACTAAAATAACCATGAATGAAATAATTATGGCTAAAATTAAAATGATTAAATAATTATGGAAAAATTAAACGTGGCTAAATTAGAAATGGTTAAACTAATCATGAATAAATAAATTTGGCTAAACAAACCACTAATAAAATTAACGTGGCTAAACTAACTAATGAATAAATATTTTGTGGGAAAAACAATTACATAAAAATTAATTATGATTAAAATAGACATTAATGAAATAATTATGGCTATAATAAAAATTATTACAATAATGAAGGCAAAATTAAGCATGGCTAAACTAGAAATGGTTAAACTAATGAGTAATAAAGTTATTATGGCAAAAATAATTAATGAAAAAATAATTTATGGCAAAACCAATTATGCAAAAATTAATTATGACTAGAATAAACATGAATGAAATAATTATGGCTAAAATCAAAATGGTTAAAATAATTATGGCAAACCAACCATGCCTAAAATAACAATAGTTAAATTATTGGTCTATTGATTATGGTTGAATTTATTAAGGTTAAATAATGATAGGTTAAATATAAAAATAGCTAATTTAGTTATGCTTATAGTAACCATGGTTAAATTAAATATGGTTAAATTAATCATGGTTTAAACATATACAACTAAACAAACTATGGTTAATTGAATATGATTAAATTGACCATGCTTAGATTAATTATGGTTAGTTTTAATTTTAGTTAGTTTTTTCATAGGTAGTTGAACCATAACTAATTTCAATATAGTCAATTTAACCATAGTTAAATAAACCATATATATAATTAGTTTAATCATTAATAAAATTTTCATGATTTATTTAGTTATGATTAATTAGCTTTTTCATTTTCCAATTTTTTTCTAATTGGTCAAACATAGTCAAAATGTTAAATGTAGTCCCAAAATACCCAACTAGTATTAAAATTTGTAATTGGCCGCTTTGATTAGGCCTACTTAGTTAGCCCTATTGATTGAATATAATAGGTGTCTTTATTGACTAAAGCACTTGCCAATTTGACTAGATTGGGTGGTCTTGTTGACTAGGCCACTAACTTATTTGATTAGATGGTATTTTAAAATCCAATTTGACTAAATGTCAAATAGGAATTCTAGTATTGCCATAAACACATTATAAAATCATTAATTTGAAAAAACTATTTATGGATTAAGATTGCCAATTTGAATAAATATATTTATTAAAGGGGAAAAATCAATAAACATACATCAATCATATAGTATTGGACTTTTAAAATGGACATATGGACTATAATATGGGTTTTGCATTAACATTCAAATGCATTTTTTATTATGATTTCATCTCAATATTTTTTATAGGTACTCAATATATGATACATGATGGAAAAAAAAAAATGGATTGAAAAAAATATAACAAAAAACTTAACAAACAAATAATTATGGACATTTGAATGATTAGATTTGGGCCATATTTTCAAAAGTCCTGATCTTGGTCATTTTTTGTTAGATGGATAATGTTTTTCCCCTAACATGTACAATAAAGAGTTTTAAAAATGGACAACCATTTATATGGACTTTATTAATTGATTAATCACCACATAAAGCCCATTAAGCATTGGTTTTAACGTTTATTTCCATTCTAATGTTTATTTTTCCATGTATATGGATTTTGGGACTTGGATTTTTGTTGTTTTTGAGCCATTGTAGTTTGCATCTACCCCATAGTTTGAGACCAATCCTTTTTATTTACCATGCTCTTAACCTTAGTTGCCGGATTAGTAATGTGTAACATGTACAATTTACCTCCCACCAAAAAACAACATATTAAATTTAGGAAACATGCTTTTTCCACCAAGTCAAACAAAAAACATCATTGATGTGTTCAATGAGTTTTAGAAATAAATGGAAGTGTTTAACATAATATTTATGCTAATTGTCATAATACATATTGAAGAGGTAAACTTCATCCAACTTTAGGGCATAATTGAAATCGAAAATGAAAATCTACCACCCCTATGTAAACTTGGACAAACCCTGCATGGTTTCTAGACATGGCAAGATGCAAGCCAATCTTAATAAGGTCTTGACATTGCATAAGAACTCGTAGTTGGATTTTGCACTTTTAATAGTGGTAGAATCTTTAGCCATTTTAGCAACTAGCAACTTGTACTCCACAAAACCCCTTTTGTATGGTGACAAAATCAATATCCACCACATTTTAATGTTTTAAAACTTGTTCCCTTTGCATCGAAGAAGTTTAACCAACTTACTAAGTTCAAAATGATGTTTCAAGCTATTTTAGAAGTAATTATACTAACATAGAAATTCAACCTTGCACACCAACCTCAATGAATTTAAAGTGGCAACAACTAGGTTTGTGTAGTGTGCCATGTAGTGCACACCACTAAAATAGGGAGTGTGTTTTTGCATGAGTTAGGTGGTCACACTAGTTTTTGACCCTTGAAAAATGGTAACTTCATTTGTCTTGAAACAAATAACTTTCTTAGCTAGGATGTCCTTTCTCACACCTCCATATTTAACAAGTGAAGATATGATCAGCTGTATCAATGTGTTCAATGTGTTTCCATCCACCCTACACAAGGTTAACAATACAGGAACAAGTTTCCATTCATTAATCACATATACATGAATAGACAACTAGCTTTAATTATCAATCGTTGCCACAGTTCACTACGAGAAATGAAAACTTATCAACCACAACTGGGTTTTGGCACATTAAGGTGGTATCAAAAGTGGCACATGTGGAATCCATAATTTTTTTTTTCGAATTTTAATTCAAATGTTTAATGTCTTGGCAATGTAAAATTCTCCATTTGAAAGTAGGAAGCAAATAGACTACCTAAAACTCAAACTTACAAGCTTTTAAATTGTGACATGTGTTTTGATTTGATAAGCTAGGGGAAAGTTAGAAGCAAAAACATGGGTTTTTTCAATTTTTATAATTAGCCATTTGTTATGTAGGGTAATAATGTCCTTTTGTACAAAAACAACAATCTTCAATTTTTCCATTTTAATAAATCATGGACGTTATAAACTATCGGCAATCTTACATAATCCTGATAAATTAAAATATTGAACTTACTTGTAAGCCCTTATTTTAACATTATAATACCCTCACAATCATACTAAAGAAAAAAAACATTTCACACATGTTTATTATGTAGTAAAAGTCCATAAATGTTTTTTATGGATTGTGACAAAAGATGTTACACCACTTTAAAAGTCCACCTTATTATGAAATGATGGCATTTTATTTTCAAATTTTCAAATTTGATTCTTCAAATGTTATAGATTAGTTAAATGAGTCCCTTTTATTATTTTCAATCATATTCCAACACATATTGTACCAAACTTAAAGGTGCCCCCCCCAAATTGCCCTTATGACACAAAAAAATGGAGACTTTAATATGCCACGACCCAACTTTTGTAGCATGCAAAACAATGGCATGCATCACTTCAACCATAGTCAATTTTGTGGAATCACTCTAATGTTTTCATGGATAGTTTTCTATCTTGAAAAAATGGAATAAAGGTTTGAACTCCTCAAAATCCATCATTAAGTGGCCTTGTTTGAAGAGATGCCATAATGTAACAAATCACACATCTTTTTTTTTTATTTATCGTCATCCTTCAATTGTTCACCAACATTGAAATGTCATGTGGTCACAAATAACTTCTCATTTTTAACATGAGCATTATCTGAGGACTAATATAACACTGACTAATTGTGACTCCTGGTCTAACTACCATGGACACATTTTCTAAGACCTAAATGTTTGATCAAAGAATCTAATGTTGTCACCAATAACTTATCTTTTCCTTCAATCTTAAAACATATTCTACATTTGACCATTGTGGATGAATGCACGATTGAATGTTTTAATATTGACAAAAATTGCATTCCTTATAGGTCCATACAAGAATTTTTTAAATGATTAAAATGGACATGGTTTTTACTTTTTAAGAAATTATTATTATAGTCTTTGAATAATACATGTTCAATCACCTACAAACCTTCCCAAATTTATGTGAGAACTTGTATTTAATGTAGTTGATGTCATTTTTGAATTTGGAGGTTTTAAAAGGAAAACTCACAAAACTTTTAGGAATATTGCTCCATCTAGAACTTTCAAAAATCCCTACCTATCAAACGATTAAAGTTTTTCAAATAAAAGATTCCTCATATGAATTTATCATCTCGTATTACATCACATATTGAGTCCCAATAATAAATTTGAAATTTGAAACAATATAATTTTTTTCATTTTGTGATGGTCCACTCAAATGACCAATCCATATTTTTGACTTCAAAAGTCCATTACTACTAACAAATGAATTTTTAATCAATAAATAAACACACAATTCTTTTCATAATGATATTGTTAGTTGGAATCCAAATCTCAATTAGTAAGTCTAAGGATATATTATTCACCATGTATGCATTTGAATAAAGGGTACCAAGGAAAAAAAACATTGTTTTGTCACAATAGCAAGACATTCAATTATGCATCTACCTTTGTCATCTTACCCTTAGTTCCACAAATAAGTTTAGACCAATTAAACCTAGTAGCCCACCTATCTTCGTACACTTGATTAGTTTCCCACTCAACTTTTTTTAGTTTCATTTTCTTTGGTTCATTAAGCTTTGCATAATCTGTAATAGAAGGAGGAACTTAAGGTGTGTTATCACAATTCAACATAGAGGGATTGGGAGTGGTAGATAGAGTAGAGGACACAAGTGACAAAGCTAGCGATTTAGATTTGATGACATCTCTAGAGTCTTACATTATTCCCTCTAACAGAGGTTTGGGTAGAGAAAAGGAGACGAAACTTAAAATTATTAGGTGGTCGGAGTGGTGCCATAACAACGAACAACCAAACAAGGATGGGAAAATTTTTCAAGAGCGAAATGAAAGCTATAGGTTGCAAACTTGTTTGTGTTTCAAAGTGCAACAAAAAAGAGTTCTCAATAATGCAAGTTGGATAGATAAAATGTTGTACAAACTTGAGCTATAAGAAGAGTTGTTTCATTATCATTGTGCAGTCTTGTCATGGATCAAGAACAACAAAAGTTCAAACGCAACAACATAATGGAGATTTGTGAAGAAATGGGCATTTTGATGCATAGTGAATGTACCTCGAACTCACAAACACATTGCTCCTCCACTTATAATTGTGCCGCATATACATTCAACATCATAAAGGTTCAAACGATTGCAAGCTACAACTAAAAATCTAATTGCCTCACAGATTTGCCCTAAGTATTTGTCCTAATTTTGATCCTTGTATTCCAAAGATCTATCCAATCCATCCAATGAAATCCCGCTGCTATTACAGAATCTTGTTACTTTGTTTCATGAACTCATCCTACTAATGGATGTACCCACATTTTTCCTAGGTGCTTATAGGCAGCGAATATGGTTATTGATTTTGTAGAACAACAGGCGAGGGCCCTCACTCAACGTGCATAACAAAAGGTGACAAGAGTTTGTGTGCAAGAAGTGAGAGGCGAAAGATCAGAATCAATGGGGGTTTGTGTGGTGCCGGATGGGTGCAATGCATCGTCACCAATGGCCACAGATGGGAATTCAATCTGACGGATGGCTACAAGCTTTATTTGAGCTGTCGGTTTTTGGCTACAAAATCAGATTTTTGGGGATTGAAACTCTCGAGGCGTGTCACACTAAAATTTCCCATAGTCGCCACAATGTGAAATTTCGCCAAAGAAAAAACGCTGATTATGAGCACACTATTTAATATTTAAACAGACTGTAATTTATTTATTTTTCAATAAGTTGCACCCTACATTTTTTTACATGGCGTTTGTAATAAAATGGAAGTGACCTCCGAGGGACCTCCCTCCACAAACGTACGGCTAAACAACAAGGAGAGCATCAGATCCGAAATTGGACAAGTGGTCTGGATTCAAGCTAACTATAGCCAACTATGTGCTTCAGACCTCAATCAAATCCGACCGTTGGATCAAAACCTAGAGGCCTTTGGTTGGATCTGGCGCTCCTTAATTGGAAGCCCATATTCATGATGATTTGGGTAGTTGTAAAACTGCACTACAGTTGCTGAGCACAAGCGTCGTTATCGAGTCCTCCCGGGCCACCGAAATAGAAATAGCTTCCTGATGAAGAGCCGGGATTAT
>Ga0116228_10003239_pt1 | contig 14264 bp, 5 predicted proteins | sample S1TSphfallax_2_FD_89694 | JGI IMG/M metagenome (GOLD analysis project Ga0116228, IMG submission 89694) | Host-associated microbial communities from peat moss isolated from Minnesota, USA - S1T2_Fc - Sphagnum fallax MG | ecosystem: Host-associated > Plants > Peat moss > Unclassified | place: USA... | reverse complement strand
TTTAGGAATTTTTGGCCATAGGCACCTCCACATTCGCTGGACCCTCAATACATAATTGTCATAGATCTTCTAATCGGTTGAAAATTAATTTTTAATTTAAGATTTCTTTTAAATTCTTGTAAACAGATAATAATTGAATTAAGTTGATAAAAGGAAATTAACTGTATCGATGCATGTAACAGAAAATTCATTAAAAAATAACCCTGACATGGTTGAAAAGCAGCTGAAAAATACTTATGTCACATATATGTTCTTAAGACATTTATTGAATGACCAAAATTTTATTTCAAAGTTGGAAGCAAATGAAAAACCTTGGTTACACTTCATGGGTTTATTCAGGCTCTCGAAGTTAGCCTGTCCATAGACAGCAATATGGGGTGCAAGCCAGCAATTCCACAGTTTGTCACTAAAAACGGTACTTACAATTGTGCTAGCTTCAAGGACTAAATCCTTCAACAAAAGATAGGTCAAACTGCTGGACCATTGTTGCAGCTAAACAGTATTGAGGGTGTGGCTCGGCATATTGCAGTGAGTGCTAGAAGTGAGCTGGGATCAAGAACTCGCGTCATGAGAGTATTGAGCTGAGAGATATGGAAACAAATTAGCCATGATTTCTTCTAACTTTGGATATTGCAACTGTTCCTAGCATTATATCGAGAGGTCCCTCAGCAACACCCAGCTGCTAGATCTATTCACATCAAGAACACCCTCAACTAAGCCATTGTTTTACGCTGGATGTTAACACTGTTCTTAGGATTACCTAATGGGTCCAGCATATTCTACTCCAGTACTGAGAAAACTGCATCACGGAAAGATTAATAGAGTACGTACAAGAGGTCGCTAAACTAGTGATGATCTGCAGCTTCTAGAAGCTCAAGACTTGTGTACACGAACATATGAACTGGTCAATACAGTATGGAACATGGAAACGGCCAAGTTCAAACGACTACTACAACGTCGTTGAATCAGTCCTTATCTGCAACTCTCTAGTGCAGCTCGTACTCTGAAACTGGAACAACTGTGTTTTCTTTGGATGACTTAGACTCTTGAGACCTGCATTGGCCTTAAGAATACTATCGTTCTCTCAAAAGCGCAATACAAATCATACTGCATTATTTCGTGGTTTTCATGTGGATTTGCAGAGTGGTCATGTGGATCTGCATAATGGTCATGTAGAGATCTATTAGGCGTCAGTTTTTTTTGGAGCGAATTTTGGCCACCTGGCAATAAGTTTTTTGGGAATTTTCTTTTTTAGTGCAAAATAAATTCAACTGTTGTCAAAGCTAAAAGTTTTGGGAAATTTTCGATTTCACAATATCTAATTATTATTTAAATTTAATTAAATACAAATTTACTTTCAAAATAATATTTATAATTTTTTTATTAAAAAAACAATGAAATTTGTACATCTCTGCACCTGGCCAAGTTAGGTCTGGTAGACTCCACAGGACCCCTCCATTCTGCCTTATAATGGGACTGAAAAGACGCCCAAAAGGCCACATGAGAAAACCATTACATTCCCTGAAAGTGCACTACCCACTGCCCAGCACTCTCCATCATAAGTAACGGGTTTTTTGTGGATTTGCATAATGGTCATTTAGTGTTCATGTAGATTGGCAGAGTGGTCATATCGATTTGCATAATGGTGGTCTAGATTCTGCAGAATGTCTTGTAGAGATAAGAGGTCTTGGGCCTCGGCACCTGCCTAAGTTAAGGTCTGGTAGACCCATAGGACCCCTCCATTCTGTCTTGTAAGGGTACTAAAAGGAGATAGAAAAGGCCACATGAAAACCATTATGTTCTCCAAATGCACACTACCAACACGCTCCATTTTAAGTTATGGGTTTCGCATGTGAATCTGCATAATGTTCATGTGTGGATTTGCAGAGTAGTCATGTGGACATGCATAATGGTTGTAGATTTTGCACAATGGTCTTGTAGATAATAGGTCTTGGCACCTGCCCAATGTAGGTCCATAGTCCTGATCTGCCCATTCTGCCCTGTAATAGGGGACTTAAAAGAGGCATAAATGGCCACATGATTTATCATTATATTCTCTCAACGTAGAGGACAAAGTGCTGTAGTGCTACAAACATCAAATCAACCATCTTAGTATGGCCTGTGCCTGCGACCCAAGTGTGAACAGGACATTGACAATAGAGCTCAATGTTGAAAAAGTTATTTTAAATTTTAAAGTAATTTCCAGTGACAGAAATTACTTGGAATTCAAGATCTCCCTCACCTTATGCCTAAAAATTAGAAAATCGCCTCCAAGAAATACCACTTATCAAAGGCTTTTCAGCAGTACCAAGAGCTCACCCAAGTTTCACTAAAATATTTAGTTTTGATTTAGTTGAATTATCTTTGCCAAAATTGTTCAGAAATATTCTGTAATTCTTGCACCAGATGTCTAAACACTACCAAACCACCTTGGTGAACCCCTACTCATCAAGGGCAACTCATGGGTAAGAAGAGCACAACAGAAAGCATCATGGTTGGGGAGATCTCAACTCAATGATAAACAAAACAAAATAAACAAAGTTCTACCTTCTAAGTAATAGATCTAGATGGAAGCACATGTATGCCTAAAATGGTATTTTCTTGAAGTTGGTATTTCCATATCTTCAAAACTCAAGTTGTGAACTGTGGACAATAGATGACACATTTGAAAGATATATTTCATTTTTTGGCACATTCATTGAACATATCATGGAGTCTAGATACTTCAAAGGCTGATTGATTTTTAGGCTGGAAAATGAATTATTCAAATCATATATGTCGGCTTGATAGAACTGTTTAAAGCATGTGCAGATTATGGCTGAAATTAACTGTTTGGTGTCTCTCCTAATCATGAAGGTTGTTACATTGCGTTTAAAGCTTTAAATGGAACTCAAGCTCAGCAGCATCATTTCAACATTAATGCTCAAAGAAGGTCTGTACCAGTAGAAGTAGCATCTGCCTCCTTCTGAACTAAGAGGTGGTAGTTTGTGTTCAATCAATGGGGCTTAATATGAAAATAAGCCCAACAAATAGCTCAATGCATACGGGCTCTGGGAGCCAATGTCATGTCAGGTTCAAACCAAAAGAAAACCCTAATAGATGATGGAAAAGTGGCATGGTTAAGGAATCCTTGAGGCACAATGAGTTTGTTTATGATTCTATCTGGACAAAGCCTAAGATGTTCTTAATGTGCATTGTTTGGGCAATCTCTAAAATCACACATGTGCGGTGATATACTGTTGTACTTTGATGAAAATCAACTTTCATGTCTTCTTGATATCTGGAGTCAGAAAATTACGTGCCTTCATAGCATGCTATTTCACGATACGTATGTTAAAGTCACCTAATATATCACTACATGGGATCTGAAGAATTTGATATTTCAAAACTATAAATTGTATCCAAAACAAAAATAAAGATAGGGCATGTAAATTGTAATGATGTAAATTGTGGGACTCACAAAATTTAGTATTTCAATTTTCAATGGACATGTCAGCAAAAGTAATGATGACCAGTTATTGATGCCACCTTTTTTTCAAGGATTATTTATTAGTTTTTTTTCGTTGAAATTTACTTTGTTTTATTTGGATTTGATCATGTTAATTCCAATTGTTGACCATTACACCAATATGTAAGCTTCGCTCGTGTCACATTCCAAGAATGTAATTAGCTTTCTCGTTGTGGCTCAAGTGCAGATTGTCTCCCTAGATTGGAACCTAATTTTATCCCAATTCCTATACATGCTTGTGAAAGTCTCTTGGACCTCTACATAGAGGCATTAAATATGAAACAAATCAACGTGCATACATTTGTCATATGTTGAAGACTATTGTGTAGGTGGATTTGGGAGTTGTAGACATTGTCCTGGTTCAAGAGGATATATAACATGTGAAATTGGACCTTGAGGATTAGATCCAGAAAAAGTATTGTACTTTTAACACTAAGACAATATTGTGCTTTTGTTTGATAGGTTTGCATAATGTTTTTGACTCGATCCAATTTGTTCCACATCAATGTTCAAGACATGATAAAAACATGTTAATAGTGTTTTACATTGTTGAAGATATTGCCAATAAACATACATAAAATAACAATGTCTTGAAATGAACATGTTGAAGTGATAATATATTTTTTCAAATTGGCAATTGCATCATATCAACAAGATGGGATGTATCTTACATCAAATTCAGAGGTGAGATACAATCATTATCTCAATATATTTTTAACTTACATTGTGTAAAACAACCTTGTAATGTGATAGGAACCCATCATGATTGAATGAAATGTGAGAAACTTACAAACTGTTTTTGCAAGGAAAATCCAAAATTGTGGAAAAAAAAAAGGTTTTGTGACTATTTTTTCAAAAAATTATGTGAACAATTGAAATCTTAAGGACAAAAGAAGTGGAATGTCAAATGGGATATTGCATTGTTACAGGCGTTTTCCACATCACTCAAAATTGTTGAAAAAACCAGAGTGTACAATTTTTTTGGAAATTTTACAAATAATGCAATTTCAGAATCCTTCATTTGATAATTTAGATGATTTCACATTCATCTAAAATCAATGCCAACTTTATTTTCTTTGAAGGTATTATCTTATAATTTATATATTAATTTAAAAGGATTAAGATGATTACATTATGGGTTGCATTTGGTTATTGGTTCCAAAGACACCAAGAATGCCCCCAAACTCCAATATAGTTTTTTTTTTTTTTTTTCATTGAAAAATTGGTTCAATAATCCCACATCAAGTTGGTGCACCCCTAGTCATTGATGTTGAAAGGAAAAATTAAACATGTTTTAAGATACTTGAAACATCATGAATATGAACAAAATACTTTTGCAATCTTCATGTAAAACATGATGTATATTCTTGAAAATGAAATGGTGATACAAGCACTATGTTAGATGCAAACAAAATAGAAGAACAAAAACTACAAAAAAGACTGAAAACCAGAATAAAAGAAAATGATCCTAACTAGAGGTGTACAAGGCAAGAATATGCATGCAGTTCAAAAATCTTTTATAAAATCTACTATGTGATTTGTATCCATTGTGTATAAGGTGTTCAGTAACTTTGAACACTCCCCCTCACTATGTGAATGATAAAACAATGAAGCTAAAACTTAATGACATTCAAATTGCTTGTCCATTTTTTCTACTCTTATGATTATTTAACAAGACCCAACATGCTCCAAAATTGATTGAACTTTTCTGGTCCTACCAATGACTTTGTGAATATGTTGTAATCTATGCATTAGTGTTCAAATAGGTCATTAGCATATCTCCTTGTGCTGGAAAATCTCGAAACATATGATATGTCATGGTTCAAGGGCCTTACTTTTAATACATTTGATATTTTTACTCTTTGGATTTTTGGAGTTTACATGTAATTTGTTACATGTGTCAATTACTACAATAATTTAATAAATTATTGAAAAATCAATAAAAAATAAATTTTTCATTGTGTTTTTAAACCATGCCCCTATAGGGGATAAGGATTCTTGCATCAGTTTGCCTAGTTTGGTGCTTGGTTTAAATTAGCCAGTTTTAGTTTTCTTTTTAATTAAAAAAAATGATATAGGTTGGATTGTTAGAGGTGATGACTATTAGTCAAGAATCTATTTTGTTACAATGGTGTTATGTCGGAGGTTAATGATAAAGATTTGTTTGTGTATCTAATATATGAAGTGTTTGTAGGTGATGAAGGGGTGAAAGGGTGGAAATGCAACCCCCAACCATTACTATCCCCAAGGCAATGATGTCAAAGGAACAAAATCCACTTTTTTTTTTTCTTTTGAAAAGAGTTACCTTCATTTGCTAACTCTATTACAACTACTCAAATAACCATAAAATGTTCATGCAAAGAGAAAAAAATATGATAGGGTACCTTCCCGCCTACAAACTACTATAATGGTAAAAAAAGAAGGAACCATCAAAATAAGTAAATAAAATATTAGAGATATAAAAAATAAATACCTTCCATAGCTCTACAATACTTGTAGCACCTTATGACAAAATCAAATGGGATCTATAGGCCTTCCACATCTACTATCCTTCCTTCATTTCGCTTGTAGACACCTACTAACTTTTTCAATTGCTACTTACCATCTATAACAGTTCCATGTGATCTATGACTTCAATTTGAATAAAATGAAAACAAATTGCATAAACATGTACTTCATCAAATATATGTCATCCATTTATAGTTGAAATAAAAAGAATTTCACAAAAATATCAAATGTAAAATTATCCACCAAAAATTATATAAATTTTGCAATCTCAAAATATCAATATTTATTTCAATTTCAATAAAAATACAATAAAAAAAAATGTGTAAACACATAAGTACCTTCCAGAGGTCTATTAGTACTTGCAACACCTTAGAACAAAGTCAAGTAGGGTCTATAAGCCTTCCATAACTATTGTCCTTCCATCATTTCACTTGCAAACCTTTTAGAGATGTTGCCTATTACTTGGAGTTTCAAAATATATGTAGCATGTAAGAAGTTTCCACATAGTAATCACAAGGTGCAACATAATATGTTATTGAATAAGAATGTCACAAGTTAACCCTCCCATTAATGATTGGGTAAATTAGATCCAACCACTCATTACATGAACTACTTAATCCCATTAACCTTAATTGCATAAGTGAAATCACATCCAACATTTGACCATTTGTATAGCATTTGTAATTAAATCTTGTTTTTGCATTTATTTTTACAATTATCAAATATCCACACATTATTTGCCACATGTTTTAAAATATAGTTTTTTTTAAACAATGACTTTAAATGTTGGAAAAATTCATGCCATCAAATTTTAGTGACTTATGATGACATTGCCATTTGGCAATACCAAAATCCACCATGTGGCACTATGAGGAATTTTGAATGAATTTTTTATTATTTAAACATTGATCTAAGCCATCCATTATGAGCATTCATTTTAGACAGTCTAAGATTTTGACATGTGGTGCAATCATAATTTGCGATGCAACATATTAATTATATTTTGGAAAAAAGTCAAATGAATATTTATTTGAGTAAATATGTAAGTATATAAGCCTATGTAGGTAGGTAGGTAGGTAAAATTGGGTAGGTAAGACATACTACTTACCTATTTACATAAATAATTAAAACTTATATAAGTAGGTGGGCTAAAAACTAAGCAAATAAATATTGTTATTTCATTTTATGTTTTCTTTTTGGGTTAAGCTTCTTTGAGCTTATCCCCAATGGCACATGTTTTTTAATGTGCAAACACAATAAAATGCAACTTTCTTATATAGTTTCCAAGATGAAATTAGAAGACAAAACATATGGGTTATATGTGAACATATTTTTTTAAATGATTAGCAAATATAAATTATTAATTCTAAACTTATGACACATATTTGATTAATTTAGGACTTTACGAAAGTTTGAAAATCCAAACAATAATTTTACAATGTTAAAGTTTTTCAAAACTTTCAATTATAAATGACCTTGTGGCCACCAAGACCATAAGGAAAAGCTCTAAAAAAATACAATTTACATGTAATTTTTATAGATAAAACTTTAGGGACACCATGGCAAGCTTTTTAAAAGAAAGTTTACATAGATCACACCAAAATTTAATAGGTAAAACAAACTTCATTAAGAAAATTTATAGATACAAATTAGATCTAGTAGCCAACAAGTTGAAAAAATAAATAATATTGATTTTTTGAAGATTTTTGAAAAGAAAAAATCCACTATTAATTTTTTTAAATCCCTAAAATGCCTAAACAGTCTCAATTTGAAGGATAAATTGAAAGATAATGTCAAATCCTTGTAATTTTAGAAAACTTCTTGTCCATGGTCAAATATGCAACAACATCGACACCATTTCGAAATAAAAAATTGAATGGCTAACATGGTTTTCTCCTTTTTCAGAGTTGCAAACAATGGTTCAAACCAACTATTAACAAAAGTCAATATTAGAAAACAAGGGAAATAAAAACAAACATCAATGTAAAAAAGTTATAATAAAAATATGACTTGCAAAAGGAAATGATTTAGACTACATACTTAAAGGGGGCTGGTTATTGTGAACATCATCATTATCATTATCCATATACTAGACAAACCAATAATAAGTTTTTGAAAAAGAACTCAAGCAAGGCTTAAAATATTTGACCATAAAGTCATAATGAATTCAATCCATCTCGGCCAATGGCAATTCAAACAAAAGCAGCCACAAACGTGATGTGAGGTCCAACCATTACACCTTGTTCTTTGACAACATCTATCCCTTGACTGATTTTGAAAAGAAAGACCACTCCGCTTCGGATCTAATGCACCTTATTGGGTTCATCATCAATCAATAATGTTTGATCCTCTTTCCCATAAGGTAATCTATGGCAAGCATAATATTCTTGTTTCAAATCCTTCAAATAATAATGGGACCTAGATGAAATTTCAACAAATGTCTTGGAGCATTGTTTATGTCCCAAAATGAAAACAAACCACTCCAAGAAATTTTGAAGAATGAGCATGGGAAGAACTTTTAGCACATCCTCAAGCTTCATACAAGACCAAATTACAATGTAAAAGTAATTAAAGACCTTAGAGAGAAAATGTTCCACTCTAACTCCCATTTCCATTTTGTTCCTATCAATATTTTTTTCAAAGACTAGTAGGCTACTTGTTAGGTAATAACCTAGCTAAGTACCCTAACCTAAACCTATCTAATAGGTTACCTAAAATGTAGCCTAGGATTATTAAGTAGCTTATAACTAGGTAGTGTAAACCTTTTAGGTACATATCCTAGGTGACCTAAGTTTACTAGGTAGACCTATTAGCCATGTAGGTAGCTTACTATAGGTATGTAACCTAGGCCTACTACGTAAATAACATAGGCCACCTAGGTTTAATAGGTAGGTAATTTATCCTACTAACTAGGTAAGTAGCCTAGGCTACCTAGGCCTACTAGGTAGATAGCTTAACCTAGGTTATCAAAGTTTATTTAGTAGCTATGTACATAGTATAGGCCACTTAGGCCTATAAAGTAGGTAACTTAACCTAGGCCACTTAAGCCTTTTAAGTATGTAGCTTACCTCAAGCCATGTAGGCCTACAAAGTAGGTACATAGCTTAACCTAGGCTACCTAGGCTTACTAGGTAGGTACATAACCTAATTTAGGCTACTTAGGTAGGTATGTAGCCTAACTTAGGCTACTTAAGTAGGTACATAGTTTAATTTAGGCCTAGGTTAGGCTAACCTAAGCCTACTATGTAGGTACATAGCTTAACCTAGGCCACCTAGGCTACTATGTAGATACATAGCCTAATCTAGGTGACTAAGTAGGTATGTAACTTAACCTAAGCTATCTAAGCCTATTAGGTAGGTATGTAGTTAATTTAAGTTAGGCCACCTAGGCTATTAGGTAGGTAACCTAGCTTATTATGAAGTAGGTAACTTAAGCCTAGACCTACTTAATAGACTAGGTTACCTACCTAATATGCCTAGGGTGTAAACTACATACAAGGAGCCACTTGCAACTATCACCACTACTTAGAAAAGTTCGGGTATGTCTAATTTTATTTTTTCAAAATATGAAATAGAAAATGAAATAGATAATATCATGCACATGGTAATAATATAACACATACTACACTTTTAGATCATTTAATTGAAAGTTGATTAGTTATAAGCACTTATTTGTCAATGTAACCATTGTTTATGTCCTTTTTATAGTCCTTATTATTGCAAATTTGTTGAAAGACAATGGATTGTTTTGTCATTTCAACTTTACATAAATTATGTTCACACTTTGTGATATATTAAGCAAACTTAAAGTAAAATGCATTTGGTTTCAATATATGAGTCCATAATACTATGGAAATTGATCCATTTTATCATGTATTTTAATGTTCATGAATGTTGTCCCTATATATGTTTGTGATTTCTAATAATATACACACGCATGGGTACATTCACAGTAAAAGGAACCAAGGACGTTGTTGATAGTGCTTAAAACTGCACTTACATTACTTTGGAAAATCACCATTAATTGTATTTAATGAATTATTTATCCATAATTTGTAATTGTATTGTGGTGTTCATGAAATTGGACTCCTATGAATTTGGAGTCATTTCACTATGTTATTAGAATCCTTTGTCATACACAACATTTGTTGAAAAGGTCATTTTAAGGATTCTAAAATTTGAATGTGTTTTTTGTTATTCAAACCTTCATCAAATGTTTTCAAATTTATTATGGGCTCTAATATACTTCATAAGAAATGCCACATATGTTTATATTTTTAAATGCAAATGTATTGAATCCTTTTAATAGATGTTGTTTTTGATTATAAACGTCTTTAATGGTAAAAAAAAGTTCACAATTTGTCATCATGGTTTAAAACAAAATTATACATTTGATTATAATCTAGGTCTTCATCCAAAAATATATAATTTTTATTATAATACGAGTCATGTTTGGTCTCAATATTATTATCCAATCCCAATATTACATTTAAAATATAGTTTTGATATTTAATAGACCAATACATGTAGGACACATGTAAAATGCAATCCATGGTAAAGACTTCAACCTTAATCACTGTGGTTCCTTTTACTGTATTTTTACGCACATATATGATCACATGTTATATATATTACATATACATGGACCATATATATGAGCCATGTTCTCAAAATAAAAATATTTTGACTTGTGTTAGTTAGAATTAATTATTTCCTTTCATGTAAACTTTTGTTTTTAGAAAAAAAATTACATTTAAAATTCTACCATTTCTATATAGATACATGTAAAGAAAATGTTTATGCAAGTTACCAGGACATTATGAGAAATCCACCTCTAAAGTATCATATATATACATGATGATGAAATTTATAAATTATTCCAAAGGAATTTTTGTCACTTTGCATTAAAAGCCTATGGTTTATAGTCTAGCCGTTACCCAAGGTTTAGGGGTTATGAATGTGCATTATGCATTAAATCTCTAGGGTGTAAGGGAGCTGACAACCCCTTTAGAGTCTATAATTCATGATGACTATGTAGTTTGTACATTAGGTTTATGGTTCATGGCCCAAGCCACAACAAATATTAAGGTTCAAGGGTGCCACAACCCTAATTAAGGTTTAAGGATGCAATACTTAAAACACGTGGTAATTTTCCATTTGTTCAAAAAAGATATACTATAATTACAATAACTAAATATTATAATTATAGTAATTAATTAATTATAATCTATCCTATGCTAAACTATAATAGGCAACTTATTATAGGCTAGGCTAGGGTAAAACAGGCTACCTAACATAGGCTAAGTAAGTAGGTAGGATCTTATTTATTTTGTTAGGGACAAGCCTTTTGATTGGCTCATCCCAAATGGCACATCCATTATGTTTATAGTGCATGTCATGATTATAGTCCATTCTTTCACCTACATATATATTTTACAAGTTTGAAGTTGTAGACAAAGGATATGGGACAATTCTAATGAAAGGGAAACATTACAACACTATCATGACATCTTTTGACTTGTACAAAAACATCATCCTACAATACTTACTACTTAACTTAACTACTTAGTACCTATCTTACTTACTACATATTACCTAGGCTACATAACTACTATCTATTACCTAACCTATTTAATTTATTATTATTATTATTATTATAAATTCATATATCCACATAATAAAATATTTATAATTTAACCTACCTACTATTACTACTACCTAGCTTACCTAATTAATTAATTTTTTAACATATCAAATTAATTAATCAATTAATACAAGAACACTATGACATATCCACAAAATAAAATACCTTTTGTTTAACTTATAACCTACCTACCTACTACTTACTAGTACCTATCCTACTTATTACATACTACCTAGGTTACATATTTAAATTACACTTTGCATTAGGCCTATGGTTTATAGTTTAGCCATAACTTAAGGTTTAAGGGTTAATTATGAATATGCATTTTGTATATGAATGTGCATTTTGCATTAGATATCTAGGGGTAGGGGAGTTAGACAACCCCTAAAATCATCTTTAACTCATGATGATTATGCAATTTATACATTAGGTCTAGGGTTCATGGGAGCCACACCCAAGATTAAGGTTCAAGACAATTGTAATTAGGGTTTAAAGATGCAATACTTTCTTTTGCCTTGTAGTTGTTACTTTTTTTTTGCCTTGGAATTGTTGCTTGAAATCAATGTAGTGAAATTTAACCAATAGCATTCATGGACAATTTCTCAAATTTGTGTGCACTATTCTGAATGCGAATGTGTTGTTTCTAGGGTTTAAATCCAAGAATTGAAAACATGTAGATTCAACTTTGGTGTTCACTGTTGTGTGATGATGGAACATTCATCTCAAGGTTGTTAAAAAAGTGCAGACGTGCACCATATTCGCAAAGTTTCTAATGCCATCTAAGAAACTTTGAAACACACTACCATTGTTGATGAGTACTGAGAATCGCACAAGTCATATTCCAATTTGGGGTATGAGGTATTTTTCACACCACTAGAAATTCCTTCGCACTTGGTTTCTTATACACAACAAGAAGACTTAGATGTTCCCAACAGATAAGAGAAGACAACCATTTGGTGTAGATCACATGCGATCTTGGAGTTGCATGAGAATATTACTCATGAGTTGTTCAATCCTATACCTTTATGGACACAAATGAGTCTGCGTGATGCAACAACATTTAAGGGTGCACAATCAAGTCGCGATGGACCTCCATTTGTGACTATGAAAGCGCAACTCAATGAACCTAAACTTATAAAAGTAAATTTTTCACATCTTTTTGTTGCTGATGTAGTTGATTCTTAAGATGTGATGCACTTTCCAAGGGTTCATGTGGTACATTGGCAAATTTTCAATAGCTTCTTCATGTTGTTAAATTTATGATGTCATTATATTTGTTGGTATTCAAGTTACAAGGGTTTTCAAAATGAACATTGCCATGGAATGTGCCAAGGGGAAACGACTTTAAAAGCTTCAAACAAATAAAACTAGATTGTCAAAGGAGGGAGAAAAGGAAGGAGGGGAGGAAGAAAACAACCCTTTCAAAATATGGTACTTGGAAAAGAGGAAACATGATAATAGAGATCGCATTCATAAATACAAACAATGAAAAGCTATGAAGGCATGGTTCCAAGCTATATGGCAGCTGATTTCATCCCAAATACTAGTTTGGATGTGCATCTTACTACTAGGCAAGAATAAATAGTTAGTGCAAATACAACCAAAAAGATGATCTTGTTCATAACTAATCAAATGCAAGATTTTGGAAAAAATGTGACGCATTTGGCAATTGAGAAAACATTGTCACATCCAATGGTGAGGAATTTTTTACCACCATATTTGAGTTATCTTGCTACCATAAAGCGAAGCCATGAATAAATCATCATGGCGAAAGATATCGTATGCATTTTTGCATCTTCACAATTTGTTAATAGTGGTAGAAGAATTTTTTAACTACTTGGTGTAGACAAAAGAAACATCAAAAGAACGAAAAAGTGCAAGATTCTACTTGATAACAAGAAGGATGCATTATAGTTAAACTACAAGAAAGAAAAAAGATCTGATTGTTTACCTGAAAATTTGAAGAAAGTTGTTCTTTAATGGTGGATTAACCATTCTATTGTTTCCCCCAATAGATAAGATGTGGTGAGGAGATGCATAGAAATGAAACATTATGAAAGTCATGCAACCCATTACTTGCAAGTGTCATAAGTGAAAATATTTCCTTTGTAATTTTTGTCTTGTCTAATGTCACAAAACTTTTCAATTGCATCCCATTTGTTTGCAAATGTGTAATTGATGAATCTATCAACATTACACTACAAGAAATCACGGCTTTTTTAACCATGAATTTTGGTCAAAAAAACCCCCCATATGGTTTTTTTGCCCCCATGTCCAACTTGACCAAAATGTCATTTTGGACAAGTCAAGTTGGACTTGATTGTTTTGACTAGGTCTTTTTGGTTGGTTTTTTTTACTAAACCACCATGATAATACTATAATTTGGGCAAAGGCCAAATATATATATTATTTAAATTTAATATGAAAATATTAATTAATTACTCTACCTACCTACCTACCTAATTAATAAACCTAATAATGCCAAAAAAATAATTTATTATTCAACTACCAACCTTATGTCCTAAGCTTAAATTAAGCCACCTAACTTAGCCACCTAGGTTAAACCAAGCCACTTAAGGTACACCAAGCCCCTTAAGTTAGGCC
>Ga0116228_10003237_pt1 | contig 14274 bp, 13 predicted proteins | sample S1TSphfallax_2_FD_89694 | JGI IMG/M metagenome (GOLD analysis project Ga0116228, IMG submission 89694) | Host-associated microbial communities from peat moss isolated from Minnesota, USA - S1T2_Fc - Sphagnum fallax MG | ecosystem: Host-associated > Plants > Peat moss > Unclassified | place... | reverse complement strand
TTACTACAAAATGGGTAGGATAACATCTAAACTAATTAGAGGGGTTGAAGTTGGAAATATCAAAAGATCATGTACATTATAATGAGTAAATAGATAACAATAATGTTTGCAATATACTTTTTAAGATTACACTTATATGAGTTGGATTGAAAAAGTTATAATCTAAACCATAGGATCGAAATCATTTGGTGTTAACTTATCATATATAAATAAATATTTTCGATTTGTTACTCATGATAACATGACATATGTTAGACCTTGTGCAAAAGAATTTCTTACTTTTATAACAACTTTGATTGAAATAGTAGCTCCTTGAGCTTTATGGCTAGTAATAGCATAACCCAATAAAATGGGAATGTGGCTTTATAAAAATTGTTTTCATATGTATCCTTTTCATAATTACATCATTTTAATGTAAGTTGAATCCGGTGTTTATAATTTTGATAGTTATACTTGATATAATGTTATTTTCATTGAAATTTATAAATGTAACTTTTGCAAATGCTCCATATAAATACTTTTGACATATCAATATTTTTCGTTATAAGGACCAAAGCTCCAACTACAATTTTTGTAATCTAGTCAAAATGAAAATCTTTAATCCATTGTTACATATGTTCAAATTTAGAAGCATTTGTGTCCAATGCAACATCAAATATTTTATTTGAAAATAATTTCTCAAGTACAAGGTTATTATAATTGTCCACATCTATTTGATGGATACAAAGATTTGTTGTAGTTGCATTTATGTTTGAAAGTATTTCATCTTCTAAAATCATGCAATCCAATAAAACATTATCAATTTCTATTTGAATTGGTTGTCTACATCAAATAATATTTAGGAAATTTAAATAGATTGGATCACTTGCATGTTTCATTGAGGAACTAATATGATGATGAGTTGCATTTAACCAACACAATGTTGTAAATATATGACAACTTTTACAACATTTTTCTTTGTCAAAATATGAATGTTTACATATTGTTGGTAATTGCAATAAATCACCAATTAATAAGACTAAGATAAAATCAAAAGGATTAACAACATTTTGAAAAGATTGTTTTAAACATTCTTCAATAGTACATAAAATGATACTTGTCATCATAGACATTTCATCAATTACAATTAGATTTGCTTGCTTTATTGTTTCTAATTTTGTACTCAATTTTATGATTCTAGTTAAATATCCTCTTACTAGGATTTTCAACATTAAATGTACAGTAAGTGCATATGATGATAATCATAATGCAGCAACTCCTATTGAGTTAAAAGCAACATTTTTTTGCCTTGTAGTTGAAGTTGATAAGTTGGCAAATATTTCACAAAAAATGTTTTTCTAGAACTTGGAAGTCTTTGAAATGTATGGACTCCTTTATTGGTAAAGGTCAACAAATCAAAAATATGTTTTTGTTATTAAGTGTTGATGTTTCAAACATATCATTGAAAATATGACATGAAAAATTAATATGACCAAATTCAATATGGAAGACCTTGATGGATTTGGAAGTTGGTTGTGTTGTGGATCTAAGTATGGATGCAATTTTAACATTTTATTACACGATTGTGTTTGTTTCTCATTTTAAAATAGATTTCATGTTGCATATTGGAGAAGAAAGTTGTGTAAAGATTCAAGATTTGGTAATAGATTTCAAATTTGACATTCATGTACATAGGATTGATGGATGCTACAATTTGAAAGTAAATTATTTTCATCACAAAAAAGTATCTTTTGTAATAACACATTGTAAAAAAAACCTTCACTATTGCGAATAGGATGAAAGTCAGTGAATCTCATCAATTTTTCATTTTTGTAAATAATAAATGATAAAACATCTTTCCCATATTGTTGAAATGAAAGATGTGCCATTTTCTTAATTCACATTTTTCAAAATATTCATAAAATGTCAAATATTCAAATTTTGATGGTCTAGATTTGTAAATGTCAATAGGATGAAAACTTAAAAATCTTGATTTTGATAATACTTTTGTTCAAAGATGTGGAGGTTTACTATCAATGTATTTCATTACTATGTTTTTTTGAATGATTGGAATTTGTAAACATGTTAATGTAGCTTATGTTGGTGATACATGTGATCAATGTATAAATCAATTTCAATTGCAATGGTGAAATGTTTTGTAAACCTAAACAACTTGCAATTTTGGTATTTAGTTCTATATAACCATATGGTTCACATTTCTTTGAATATTTCAATAAATATGTGACCAATGTGGTGATGTAATTCATAGCATGTTCATATGTGCACCTCACAAGAATAATAATGTTGGATGATAAGCAACAACATTACAATCTACATATCTAGGTTTATAATATTCCCATTTGTTTGATACATTATTTAATATTGGATTTTTTGAAATGTGTTGTGAATAAGGAAATCCAAATTTGCATTGATTATTATTTCTTTTTTGCATACAAATTGATTGTGACAATTATGTGATTGTTTATGTACCACTAACCTATACAATAAATTTTGCATACTATTTGTTGATTCTATGAACTTATTTGTATTTGCATCTAACATTGTAGGTACAAATGCAATAATTTATTTTCCAATGCTTTCAACATTTTATTTTTGGCCCATAAAATGACACGAACATAACCATGATGTTGTAGTTCATATCAAATAACATATTCTTCAACTTTACCTATAACATTATTTTTTGAAAGAATATATTTTTGCATAAACAATTCAAATCTACTTTGGAATAGTCTTGCACATTCAATTGGGCATTATTTCCATGTCATATTAACACAAGAAATTTGATTAATTTCTCTAATTGATCAATCTCTCTTAATGATGACATTATGTGAAAGTTTTTTACAATTGCGGCATACCAAAATTTGCTACCATTGTTAATAAATCTTGCAAATGTGATTTATGCCATCTAGGTGAGCCTTGTAACTTTGATGGCAAATGAAATTTCACTATATGATTAATTACATCTAATTCTATCATTGTTGGATGTTTAAATTTCTTGACCAAAAAATAGCAAGACCTTTTAGCTCCTATGCCACCTTGCACTAGTTTGATGATACTGTAACCTATGGTTGTGCTATCTTTTTCAACCTAGAATCCAATAGCCTTAAACATATCTTGCATAACTAGGACTTGCACAAATTTGGGTTAAGGGGTTTAAATGAATTGTCATCTATTGCACAACCCAATTCATCAACTAGACAATTCATCTCGCTAAATCCATTGGGGAGAAGGGCTCACTTGGACAATTCATCTGGTTGCAACATCTCTAAACAAACCCATGTGTGAAGCTCATACATGTTGATTTGAACAACTTGTTTTCTTTGAAACAACTACCATTCATAACACTTTAATTAATCTCATATGGATCAATGTGCTAATACGACAATGTGATTTTGGATCAATTGAACAAATCATAAACCTATACACATTGCATTCAAATTACTAGATTATGTCCCAAAATTCATCCTCCCAAATAATACAAAATAATATCCATCACGTCCATAATTATTAGAACATGTATTATCAAGCTTTGAATTTTGAGATAAATTTATTTACAAATACTTACGAACAAATAGTAAACAACACATAATAATAAAAAAGAACACACACATAATTTTTTATAGAAAACCCCCCCAATGAAGCAATAAATCGTAAATATCTCAAAACTCATTCATTCACTGCGCAGGGCCTGTATCGTGACGCCTTGTTTTGTTCTTTTTTCCCCTGTCGCATCCGGGCGAAAATTCTCCAACAAATAAAAACACTCAAGCCCGTGCACAACCATCTCTGAGCTTTTGATCCTACATTCTGGAGGACAAGTGAAGAAGCTCGCTTTCTCGGGTTGAGGAGGTTTGTGAGAAGAGGACGAAGGATTCTGAGTCGATAGTTTCAAGCAGATTACAGCTATGACTAATACAACGTGAGTCAAGATAGACAAAGTAAAAATAGATGATTTCGCGTACATAGCTCATTGATGCGCGTAAATAATATTAAGGGCACATGGTTCCCTTTTGGCTTCACTCTCTGCATTTCAGATAGAGTTCATGCGTGGACTGCTTGTCCTTCAGAAGCTTCGATTACACACTCTACAAAACACTTCCAGGATACCAAATCATGAGTACGTTGACAGGGCACATTCCGTCCTTGAAATATGTTTCCAAGGATGTTTCCGTAATCGGATTTTCCGAGGAGAGAATGTGCTCATTTTGTTTCGAAACTCTTCAGAGCTTTCATGTTGAATGTCATCCTTGATGCAACTGCAATGCAAGATGTCATTGTTGAGATGCTAGATTTTGTGATGGGAGACTCTCAGAAGGATTTGGATGGGAGACTAGGAAAAGATGTGTGGAGGTATGAATGATTGGAGATAGAACTCAAATTGGAGAAGCTGAAGGTAGAGGATGAGCATAATCGTGTGAAGGCCGAGCTTTTCAATCTCCAGAAGATCATACATGATGAAAGACGTCGGTAAGAAAGTGTTCTGGAGGCTACAGAGGAGCAATCTCCATTTATAAGGGAAACAAAGTTGCTCTTTGATGGATAACCCATCACCTTCAAAGTGAGCTTCACCACAATTTAGGCCTTATGGAATCTCTTCCTGCCAAGAGCTGGAACTGGAAGATGCTGATGTATGTGTATTGAATGGCAAGGATTTGATTATCAAAGGTGAGGTGATTATTCTTAGTGTCTGGTGTTTTGAAGCTGCTATTAGGTTTTCTACATCTGCCAGGAATGAGGAAAGAGATTTGTATCCAATAGGCCAGGAGGTGGAAGGTATTCACAGCATGAGCAAAGAAGGAAACAAGTAATTTGAACTTTGAAGCTTCAAGTTCTCTTTGATGTGGCAGGGAACAATATGGCTGCCAGGAAATTGAAAAGAAACCAGAATACTCTTGTGAAGAAATCACCAGGTGGAACAAGCTCAAGAAACCATGAAGCTTTGGATACCAATCCCAGAATGAGCTATGGATCTTGCTCTAAGCAAATTGAGAAGCCAGGTTGTCCTCCTTCATCTCCTTTATTGGAAACAAAGCAAGCAAGAGCTTACAACAGCAGATCAGCACAAGAAAACCAAAAAAGTTGGGTCCTCAATCTCCTCCATTACTGGGGAAGTCTACATCTGAAGGCTCAACACTCTCATGGTCAACAAGAGTTTAAAGTTCTGAGTTCTGATTGTCATGACTTTGACGAGCATTGCACTAAGAACCAAAGTCATGGTTAACCAATAATGGGCACTCTATGATGGTCAGGATGGGATGCCTTGGTTTTATTGTCATGTCTGTAAGGCTGTCTGGAAGCCTTTCCAGGCTTCTATTGAATGACTTTAACCTTTTGAAGCTGTATTTCCTCCAACTGCTGAGTGGAATCCTCAAATCTTTGTGTCTCAAGTGGTGATTCGGGATGAGCTTTGTGTCTCTACAGAATCTTCCTTCATTTTTTCATAGAGTAGAGATTGAGAGGATGGCAAGGGCTGTGGTTGAGCTTTACCCTACAGAAGGTGAGGCTTGGGCTTTGTACAATACTTGGGACAAGAATTCAGGTTTTCAAAATGAGGCAACAAAGACTCTAAACCCTAAACCTTGTAGAAGTGCAGAGCAGTTTCTCAGCTGAAGAAGGCCTGAAGGTTGTACCCCTATTGAAAGCATAACAACACAACTATATATTCTGCATATGTTTGAACTATTTTGCCTCTGACCAAATTGCAGTTGTCCAGTATCTTTAGTCCCTCTTTCTTCAGGATCATTCTTTCATTAACAGGTACCCATCTTCACCAAATCTCAGTTGTCTGGGAACTTCTTGTAAGTCAGAATCCCAGTGTGAAATGGTCAAATCCTGTAAATATTGGACTCAAAAGTCTTTCTTGCTTGCTGTTACTTTCCTTCCTGTGTCACATTAGCCAAGAACGCTTCATGGATGAGTTAGCAAATGGAAAGAAACTCAGGAAGCATTAGGAATCCTATTGCTTCAACACTATCCTAATGCTTCAACATGTTTTAATCCCACATTGTATCCTTGGGAATTGAAATGAGTAATTCAGGCTTAAAATTGGCACACATGCTTGTAAGGCAGTGTAACATTGACAGCAAATGCAATAGCTGGGTGTCAATGTGTCTCCCTAATGTCAAATCCAGTTTTATGTCTTCAGTAGATGAGATCCAAAGCTTGCACATGAAGGCTTTGCAAGGTAATGGGTCACTCGCAGATGCAGCAGTTGTTTGTTAATGCCGCATCATTCAAGTGTTGACTTACTTTTGATGTGTTTTTTGGCACCTTGATTAAGATATACACATAAAAATCTTACAAGATTCTTTTTATGAACAGTAGGAATATTTATGAACAAAGATTTAGCCCCAACTGGTAATCTTTTTGCTTATCTATTTTGATCCTTGGCAATTTCTTTAAGGAAAGAAAAGATCCAATTAGCATTCATTTACAAGAAAATTAGGATTGAAGATTGGCTATCACAAATTTTGCCAGTTACATCATGCCCAAAGTGTGTTGTCTTATGAGCCAGAAACCATTGGTCACATTGTTTCTCATAGCAAAAACTCTGACATCAACATAAATCACAAAACCTGAATCACCAAAAAGAGACCGAGGGCACAAACATGTATAAAACAAGCAAATGGTGATACCTTCCCAACATGATGCTCATAACAAACCAAGACAAGATTGTGGGGGATATCACAAGGCAGAATAACTAATCTCGATCCTTGCCTTCCCTTTCTTTTGTGGTGACTCTTTGTGTCTTGTGGTTCTAATCATCTGTTCAATGCCTGGCTAATTTAGTATGAACTTCAAACAAGGTCAAGAGTCACAATAAACTAGATGAGAAGGTATGCTGGGGAAAAAAAAGTTCAATCAAGTATTCATGAATTCAAACATTGGATGCAACCAAAAAAGAATGGGATTGATTTGTTAAAAATGTTTGTGATTTACAAAACCAAGAAATCAAGAGAGTCAAGAATGCTGGAAAACATAGACTTTGTCCCTCTCCAATATTTCCAACATCACATTGTGAAAGGATCTTAGGTTTAGTCACCTAAGCTAATGTCACTTGGAAACATAATAAAATTCACATCATCTCTGAACTTCATCATAATCCAACAACACACCAAGTTACCAACACAACAACGATAGCTCAAGTTGCTGAAGGGATTGTGCAATGATGCTAGTAGCCAAGAAACCAAGAGCATTACATAAAACTATTTTGGTGTGCAGTATAAGGAAATAAAAGTTTGACCAAAATTGAAACTCCTGCCACCCCCATTTGGCATGATTTTTTGTAATATGAAAAAGAGATCCATTAGGAAATAGGAGACATTTGCTTAGGTTTACAATACACAGAGAAGTAAATTAGGCAATGGACAAAGCAAGGTTGCTTTGAAGGATATTGCATGACCATGGGATATCATGTGTGAATGTTGAAGAAATTCTTAACAATCTCTCACAACAATGGAAGAGATGTGATTGCAATTGCTTCACGGCACATGCGGGGTGGTTATCAACAGTTTCATTTAGGAGACAACAACTTCTTCCCATAAGAAATGTCAACTTCCTCCAAATTATTGTGTATGAGCTGTCAAGATGGAGATTGACAAACATATGAAGTTGATTTGTATTAAGGGAGGTTATCCAAATCCTTCTTGGACATTTGATGTTTCAATAATGCCATCTAGTCCCAGTTGTTTCTTCAAAGATGGAACTGGACTGAAGTATCTGTTTCATTCACAAATTTGTTGTGTATTCAACTGGTCTACAAGAGAATTTATACGTTGTGTCAATTGTGCCCCACCATGTATTCCACACACATCTTCAGACTGGTTGTTGTCAGGCGGCCAGAAAAAGAGATAAATTTGGCTGCTGTTTCATCAAACTGAAGTTATTATTTGAAATCTATTTCCTTGCAGCTACTGTGCAAATGGATTACGATTGACCTTCAACAGGTTTGAACAATTCTCCTACTCTCTCAAACAAATATAAATCTTGCACATGAATCAGAAGTTGTACAACATCTGATCGTTCTTAAGCTCAATTATTTGTCTTTGGCTAGAGTAAGAGTTTCCCCATGAGAGTGTACAGCTTGCCCAGCAAGTTGTTTATTCATGATGGTTGTTACTGTTCCTGAAGACACTCAACTCTGATAGAATGAGGATGTTGCTACCAGCTAAAGTAGTCCCATTGTACGTGATGGTGTCATTCATTGGTCCCATTTGTAAGTGCCCAATGCCAATTGGATCCTCAGAAACTTGGCTTCTCCCAAGGTAAGCAAGTCCCAAGCATGATACGCATAGTGTTTCATGATCTCATTTCTCCAGCTTTCCAGACTTCTACAAACAAATTGAGCTGCCACCAAGGTCCTTTGTTTAGTCCAAAAGTCAGGTTATTTGTCAATTCATGGTTGGGGTTATGCGAAGGCAGACAACTACAAGACAACCAGATCTACACAAGCTCACATAGCTTTATTGGACACCAATGAATTTGGCTACTTCCAGGTAATAAAGCCCTAATCTTCAAGACCACAAAAACATTACTTCTCATTTCTGAGGTGTTTGTTTGTCTTGTGGAGTAGGTGCCGAGAATGTGCTGTTCAAAGCATGACTAGCAGGTCCCACAACAAGCAACTCCCACGGTGGTAAATGTCCTGTTAGAGCATCTATTGTAGGAGTCTGCCTCTGCAATCCTTCAAGCTCCACTTGATCTTACATGATGTACTCTGACATTAGAGAAAGGTGACAACCTATTTCATAAGTTGTAATGCATAGGACATGGTTTTGAAGGGTTATGATCTGCAATGTGATATGAGCAAAGTAGGAGAATTGGGGTGATACTGATGATAACTATACAGCACTTTGTTGTTAGTTCCCTGACAATCTGCAGGGTTATCTTCAATGATGGAACCAGAGGATCAGGTCTGATCTTACAGGAGCAGTTTGGTGCATGCGGTTTTGGACTAGACTAGTTCAATTGCTTGGGGACTTGTCTAGTTATGGGTGGATCAGTGGTTCTTGAACTGGGGTAAAATTCTAAATAATAAAAATTTGATCAGTAGCATTTGTCATATTGCAGATGTCATGAACAACACAACATGGTTGTGGCACATCCAATCTGACAACCCTATGTCAAACCACTTTCATCCATTTATGAATATTTTAAGTTTTGATCCTTTGAAAACTACTAGCCTTTGTGTTAAGATGTCAGGCATGTAGATTTGTTCATGATGTTGTGAGATATTTAAATGGTTTTTCTGATTTGTTGCATTGTGCTGAGTTTGGTTATTGAAGATAACCCTGCTTTCACAAGTATATTCCCCAATAATAAAAAAGGCCCATCTGCCAAATTCCAGATAAAATCTGCAGAAGCAATTGTATAATATTTTTCCATGCCAAACTGTAGTGAAAAATCTGTACTCTAGATCTTGCTCAACTCCTATGACTAAACAATATTAAATTAGTATTGATTAAGATGAGCTCCCAATTTTACTTTGCATATAGGAAACTTTATTGGAAAGTTTCCTCCATTCAACTTGTCCAATTTTAACACTATTAGTCTTGAACACCCATGATAACATCATTCAAATTATTCTTCATTAAGATGAGCTCCACATTTACTTTTTCATATTGGAAAGCTTCCTCTATTCAACTTGTCCAATGTTAATACTTTTGTAGTAGTCTTGCTCAACTCCCATGTTAACAATACCATGTTATATTAGTCTTCATTGAGATGAGCTCCATTTTTACTTTCCACATTGGAAAGCTTCCTCCATTCAACTTGTCCTATTTTAACACTTATGTATTGATGTTGCTCAACACCTATGATAACATCATGTCAAACTTCATTAAGATGAGCTCCATGTTTGTTTCCCATATTGGAAAGCTTCCTCTATTCAACTTGTCCAATATTAATAGTTTTGTAATAATTTTGCTCAACCCGCATGTAAAATTAGTCATCATTCAACCCTTGCAAATACCCCACTAGCACCTTCATCTGAGCAACAAGTTGATGTAAAAGCCCTTATTGATTTGCAAATCTGTTATTTATGATGCAGTGATATTGAACCCTTGTAAATGAATTCACTATTTTAATCTTTTCAAGATTTGTTATTGACCCAGGTACGAAGTAATATCCATTACATCAGTTTTGAAGTACTACTTTTAGAGATTTATAGTGAGAGCAAGAATTAGTATCTTTCCCCAAACTAATGTAAAGGAGAAATTTATCACCTGCAATGGAGATGCTCGCTCTCACCTCCAAGTTTTTACTTTCTATATGACATAGCTTCCACTTTCCCAATTGGTTAGCTTCCTGGATTCAATTTGTCCAATTTTAATGTGTTTGTGATTCCTTGTAACATGAATGTAGAGTTTCCTGCAGAAGATAGATTGTTGTCTAATTCTCTTTTGTTGCATCAAGTTGGCTGTACCCTTTTCTCATCTAAATGCAATACCACTGAGACAGAAGCAGCATACAGACATAGATGGCATTTCATACAAAGGAAGCATCCAACTTCCATGCCTTCGAGAGAGAACAGAGGACAGCAACCTATTTGCACAACTGGAGAACTTTCTCTTCCAATTCATATATAATGAAAACACCCAGAACAATGAGATGCAAAACCAAATGCTAGAGCAAGCAACATCATCTACGAGCAAGCAAGCAGCAGTTGATGGAAAGATCAAATGCAATTAAAGAATCCAAGTAGCGTTTTGCATTCATCTCAGTGCTTTATTACTATTTATTGAGTAATAATACTACTCTGGTAGAAGTGATCTGATGGCCACCCAAACACAGTTGCTAAAAGACTTCAAAATGGCTAGTAAGCCTCAAATGCAATTACAAAACATGGTCCAGAGTGATTACAGTACTGTACAATAGCAATCTAGAATCTAGCACTATACAATGAGAACCTTTCTTCATAAAGCTCATTGCATCTCCTCCATTCCTCATCCCAAATCTGGCTATAAATTGATCTGATCTACCAAAGAACAGCATAGTGGGTCAGTAAGAACTCTCTTTTCTAGAGAACTGAATCGAGGGTTCAGACATTTCCATCTGCCACACTCCAGCCTAACCAAATCCCTTACTTCTGTTGAAATGGAAAAAACCAACAGCAGAATGGAGATCTTCTGAATTGCTGCTGCTTGCTTGCTCTCCATGAACCAGCTAAGAGACAGAGATTCAGGAGCTTGGAGTTGTTCCAAGACCAGCTTTACACTTGAAGAAAACTTTTATCACATGGACAATCTGTGCATTTTGTGAGACACTTGATTTGTCCTCCTCCTCTGTGAACCATTGAGATAGACCACAAAAACTTGGCACATTACAGAAAACATTTGTGTGAGTTGCAACAGAATTGCCCTCTGTAAATAATATTCATCAGTTAAAGTTGGGTTGTTCAACAACCATTTTGCTTGAAAAGCAGAGAAATCAGAAACCACTCTCAGATCCTAAAGTACCTGGAAGTTGGCTTGATTTCATGTGATTCTCACCAAAACCTTGCAGCCAGAAATTGCAAAAGTGTCAAGGTCAGGTTGAAGGAAGCTCATGCCCCACAGCAGACATCTCATTCAGCTTCTAGGCTGCAATCTTTCTGGGGGTCAAAGGAGGTCGGCAATCAGCTTTATTCTTCTTAAAGAACAAGGACCGTAACTTAGCAAGATGTCCCTTGGATGATGTTGAGCTCCGAATGGTAGGGCCAATGCACACCTGTGGCACATTCAAAACAGGTGTGACCCTTACATTTGATGAGTAAGAGCTAAAACCCTCTGAGCTTCGTCGAATCTCCCGTGTTCGCAGAGCCCTGAGGTGCTGATGATTGTTGTCTTGAGGCTTTGGACCATGAGCAGTATGATGTTTGCCCGCTGATGCCATGCTACATCTCTCCAAATTTCTGAGAACAATTTGGGCTGATGGAGAAATCACAGGAGTAGTAGTGCTCTGATGAAATTCATCAACACCTCCTCTGTTGTTGTCAAGCTTTCTCATTACTGCTCTGCCTGATCCATAGCCTAAGTTTCTGAACTCACCGCCCTCAATACTACTGTCCATGTTGAGAATGCCGTTTGTGTAGCCTTCCACTCCAATGCTCTTGTGTCTTGGAAGAAGCCGAGGATTAGAAGGAACCGCTTGTGGTAGGAGCTTTTCTTCGCTTTTCATGCCGACCTCAGCTGCGAGAGTGGTAGGATGAATGGGAGATGCTACTAACAAAGCAGACAAAACTGCAGGACTCTGAAGCTGTACAGAAGGTCGGTCGGGTGCAAAAGGTTCCAAAGCAGCGGGAGGTGCAGATGAGAATGGAACATGGTAGTAGGGAAGATTTTCAGGAGCTTCTCGCACTGGCAGCTTCTTTGATTGCAGCAAACAAGTGTCGACCACTGGGTGCTCTGCGGGCGGCCGCTTGAAGATACATCTCAAAGAGCTCGATGTGGTGGAAGACTGGCGTTTCTGAGAAGATTGTTGCTCCTGGTGATACCTACCGCCATCGGATCTCGCTCTTCGCAAAAGCCCAAAAACCTCTCTCCATCTTGGAGATTTAGGGACACCGGAATTCTCACTGGACTGCAGAACCGGACATGATGATGTAGATGCTGATGTAGTCGACAGAATAGTCCTCTCCAACAAGGGGACGTTTGTAACTGACGCCGTTGCCTGCGGTGGTGGGTGCTCCTGCATTTGCTTGGACTCCAGCTGATTTCTTGAAGGGAGGCTGAGAGGCCGGAGCTTGCCCTTGTGGAAAAGCTCATCAGCAGGCTTGAACGCACTTGATCCCCCGCCGGGCAGACGATGATCTACACTCGAAAAAGCCATACAAAACTCAAAATCCGCTCCCAGATCTTCTCGCCACAACTCTTCCCTTCCAGGTACCTCGGCTCCCTCCGTCACCCCTGCAGCATTGTTGTCAACGAAGCCAGTTGAAAACGAGATTCTAGGGCTGAGCCATCCTAAGCCGCAGCTTGGACTTGTCAACGAGCAGCTAGCTCCTTCGCCTTCGTAGGAGCAAACTAGATCCAAAGCGTTCACCAAACTACTACTACAACCCATCGCCATCTTCTTCCCTCAGCACACTTCTCAAGCTTTGCGCAATCTCAACAACTGCTCATGTCTCCCTAAGCAAATGCCTACTGTCCATTACGCTGGTGGCATTCCACACACAATTCACAATCAACCACGAAATCTTCTACCACAAGACGCCCTGCTCTACACGCACATTCTTTCGCATTCCCCGGCCACATGAGCCCACGATCCCTCGATACACGAATGGCTGCCGCGCATTCACCAAATGCTAATGCTGCAACCAAAAACCCAAAACTAAACAAAATACATACAATCCAGTTCTCAGTGTCTCTCCCACATCCAAATTCAAAGACGCTGCTGAACACCCACCCACGGAATCACCTCCTACCGAGATCAAGTACTCGTCAAGCCACAGCTGCTTCTGCCACCCGCACACACACGTCCTTGAAGGCACTAACGAGCACAGCAAAATTCAGCAATCTATAAACAAAAGACCCAACTATCAAAACCTCTCTCTCTCTCTCTCTCTCTCTCTCTCTCTCTCCCCTAGAGATATCAAAACAAAACCTGCACCACAATCAAACTAAGATCAGCTCACCTACTGCAAACACACAAAATAAAAGACAACGAAAAAAAGAAAAAAAGATCCAGCACCCAGCCGTAGCAATCGGGATCCGAACAGCTTCCTAACAACACTAGCTATAACAGGGTACTCCTGGTAGGGATTTAAGAAAGCTCCAGGATCAGGAACAAGATGCAGGCTACATAACCGGTGAACCTTATCATTTACAGCACATGTGAGAGAACAAATCTGTGCGCACAACGGACAAGACGCCGCCGTTGCTTTTAAGTGCGGCTGTGGAAGAAGAATGGCAACGGGGTCACCGCCCAAAGCAACGCGGGACGGACTCTCCACACGACTCTTCTTTTCTTTTTTCTGTTCTACCGGATTCGCGGTAGGTAGGTACCCCCAGAACGCGACTTCCGCAATCGAACGAGTCCGCAGCAGACGGAAGGATGGGAAGATGGCAGCAACGGGAAACGAGGAAAACAAGGCCCGAAGTCAGGAGGACTTAAAACAAACAGAAATTTGCTCCAACAGAGTCCGTTACGACTTTGATGATGATATGATGAGGAGGATCGTAATCCATCCATCCACAACAGAATTTTCTTGAAGGTTCAAATAAAAGGCATGCAGGCAAATAGATTAATAGTAACCTACTAAAAAGAATGGATCTTGAACAAACTTTTTGTTGTTTT
>Ga0116228_10003236_pt1 | contig 14276 bp, 24 predicted proteins | sample S1TSphfallax_2_FD_89694 | JGI IMG/M metagenome (GOLD analysis project Ga0116228, IMG submission 89694) | Host-associated microbial communities from peat moss isolated from Minnesota, USA - S1T2_Fc - Sphagnum fallax MG | ecosystem: Host-associated > Plants > Peat moss > Unclassified | place... | reverse complement strand
GCCAAGAAGGTGCAGGTGGCCAGTCAGAAAAACGATCGCCGTCCGATCAAGACCTGGTCGCGGCGTTCCATGGTCATCCCCGACATGGTCGGGCTGACGATCGCCGTGCACAACGGCAGATTGCACGTGCCGGTGCTGGTCTCGGAAAACATGGTCGGGCACAAGCTCGGCGAGTTCGCGCCGACACGGACGTTCAAGGCACATTCCGGCGACAAGAAAGTGTCGGCGGCGGAGTAAGGCATGGAGACCAAGGCAGTTTTACGTTACGCGCGCATCTCACCGCAGAAGTGCCGGCTCGTCGTGGACACGATCCGCGGCAAGTCGGCGACGCTCGCGGTGACCACGCTCAAGTTCATGCCGAAGAAGGGCGCGAAGATCGTTCTCAAGGTGCTCGATAGCGCCATCGCGAACGCCTACAACAACTTCAATGCGGACGTCGACGATCTCAAAGTCACGCGCATCGAGGTCGATCCGGCGCCGATGCTGAAGCGCTTCCATGCCCGCGCCAAGGGCCGCGGCGTGCGCATCGCGAAGCGCAGCAGCCACATCCTCGTACAAGTTTCCGACGGAAAGCGAGAAGCCTAATGGGTCAGAAAGTCAATCCAATCGGCATCCGGCTCGGCATCACCCGCGACTGGAGCTCGAAGTGGTATGCCCATTCGAAGAACTTTGCCTCGAACATCCATACGGATTTCCTGGTGCGGCAGTTCCTGGGCAAGAAGCTGGCGGACGCCTCGGTCAGCCGCATTCACATCGAACGGGCGGCGCGGCGCGCCAACATCACGATCCATACGGCGCGTCCGGGCATCGTGATCGGCAAGAAGGGCGAGGATATCGAGAAACTTCGCACCGGCGTCGCCAAGATCCTCGGCATGACCATGCAGGACGTGCGCTTGAACATCGCCGAGATCCGCAAGCCCGAACTCGATGCCAAGCTCGTCGCCGAGGGCATTTCGCAGCAGCTCGAGAAGCGCGTGATGTTCCGCCGTGCCATGAAACGCGCGGTCACGAACACGATGCGCTCGGGTGCTCTCGGCATCAAGGTGCGGATCAGCGGCCGTTTGAACGGTTCTGAAATCGCACGCACCGAAACCAACCGCGAGGGCCGTGTGCCGCTGCATACGTTCCGCGCCGACATCGACTACGGTCTCGCCGAGGCACATACGACCTATGGCGTGATTGGAATCAAAGTCTGGATCTTCAAGGGCGAAGTATTCGACACGCCCGAGGCCGAAGCCCCGGAGGCGGAAGTCGAGAATCAGTCTGCTTCGTCCCCGAAGGGCGCCGAAACCGCAGCACCGGCTGCGGGCCCAAACTAGGTAAAGACACATGATGCAGCCGAAGCGGACCAAGTTCCGCAAACAATTCAAGGGCAACATTGCCGGCAAGGCCCAGCGCGGCAACTTCGTCGCGTTCGGCGAATACGGCCTCAAGGCCACGGACCGCTGCCGGATGACGGCACGCGAGATCGAGGCAGCGCGCCGCGCGATTTCGCGACACGTGAAGCGCGGCGGCCGGATTTGGATCCGGGTGTTCCCGGACGTGCCGATCACGCAGAAGCCGCTCGAAGTGCGCATGGGCAGCGGCAAAGGCAATGTCGAGTACTGGGTCGCCAAGGTGCTGCCCGGCAAGGTGCTGTTCGAGATGGAGGGCATGAGCGAGGAGGTCGCGCGCGAGGCGTTCCGTCTCGCGGCCGCCAAGCTTTCGGTTTCGACGACTTTCGTCAAGCGCCAGGTGCGGACATGAAAGCCAAGGAACTGCGCGTCAAGAGTCCGCAGGACCTCGGCGAGGAATTACTCAAGTTGCGCCGCGAACAGTTCAATCTGCGCATGGCGCGCGCGACCGGTCAGGCGGCGAAGCCGGATCAATTTGCCAAGGTGCGCAAGAACATTGCGCGCGTGAAGACGGTGCTCGCCCAGACGAAGGCAAGCGGAGGTAAGGCGTAATGTCGACCGAGACTGAGACCATCGAGAGCGCGCCCGCGGCGCAGGTTCCGGGCCAGCGCTTGCTGACCGGCAAAGTCGTCAGCACGAAGATGGACAAGACGATTGCGGTCTCCGTCGAGCGCCTGGTGAAGCATCCGACCTACGGCAAGTACATCCGCCGCACGACCAAGCTGCTCGCGCACGATGATGCCAACGAGTGCAAGGAAGGCGACACGGTGTCCATCAAGCCGTGCCGGCCGATGTCGCGGCGCAAGTCGTGGATTCTGGTGCGCGTCGTCCAACGCGCGCAGGGCGAGTAAAGGACCGACATGATCCAGCTTCGAACAATGCTCAACGTGGCCGACAACAGCGGCGCCAAGCGCTTGATGTGCATCAAGGTGCTCGGCGGCTCCAAGCGGCGCTACGCCGCGGTCGGCGATGTGATCAAGGTCAGCGTCAAGGACGCGATTCCGCGCGGCAAGGTCAAGAAGGGCGAGGTTTACGACGCGGTCGTGGTTCGCACCCGCAGCGGCGTGCGCCGCGCGGACGGCTCCTTGATCCGCTTCGACACCAACGCCGCAGTCCTGTTGACCAACAAGCTCGAGCCGATCGGCACGCGCATCTTCGGGCCGGTGACGCGCGAACTGCGCAATGTGCAGTTCATGAAGATCATCTCGCTCGCGCCCGAAGTTCTTTAATTGGCCCAAGTGAGTCAGGACAAGCTGCGATGAAAAAGATTCGAAAAGGCGACCTCGTGATACTGATTGCCGGCCGTGACAAAGGCCGCCGCGGCGCCGTGCTCGAGGTGCTCGCCGACGACCGCGTGCGCGTCGAAGGCCTGAACCTTGCGAAGAAGCACCAGCGCCCGAATCCCCAGATCGGTCAGCAGGGCGGCATCATCGAGCGGGAGGCGCCGCTGCATGTTTCGAACGTTCAATTGTTCAATCCGGCGACGCAAAAAGGCGACCGCGTCGGGTTCAAGTCGCTCGCGGACGGCCGCAAGGTGCGGGTGTTCAAGTCGAACGACGAAGTGGTCGACCCGAAGTAATCGACTAGGGTAACGAGTATCAATATGGCAAGACTGCAACAAGTTTATCGCGAGAAGATCGTGCCGGAGCTCAAGCAAAGCTTGGGCCTCAAGAACACGATGCAGGTTCCGCGCATCCTCAAGATCACCGTCAACATGGGCGTGGGCGAGGCCGTGGCCGACAAGAAGGTCATGGACGCCGCAACCGCGGACATGGCGAAGATCACCGGTCAGAAGCCGGCGATCACGAAGGCCAAGAAGTCGGTTGCGACCTTCAAGGTCCGCGACGGGCAGGCGATCGGCTGCAAGGTCACGCTGCGCGGCGCACGCATGTACGAGTTCCTCGATCGACTCGTCAACATCGCGATTCCCCGCATCCGGGATTTTCGCGGCATCAGCACGCGCTCCTTCGACGGTCGGGGCAACTACAGTCTCGGCGTCAAAGAACAGATCATTTTCCCCGAGATCCAGTACGACCAGATCGATCAGATCCGGGGCATGGATATCACCATCTCCACGTCAGCAGTCGACGACAAGCACGGCCGCGCGCTTCTCGAAGCCTTCAACTTTCCGTTCCGTAAGTAGGGTCCAGCTCATGGCAAAGACGAACATGCTCATGCGCGAGAAGCGCCGCCTCAAGGTCGCAAAGAAGTTTGCCTCCCGACGCGCCGAACTCAAGGAGCTGATCCGCGACCCGAAGACCTCGCCCGAGGAGCGCGAGAAGGCGCAGGTCGAGCTGCAGAAACAGCCGCGCGACGCCGCCGCCACGCGGCAGCGCAACCGTTGTTCGATCACCGGGCGATCCCGCGGTGTCTACCGCAAGTTTGGTTTGGCGCGAACGAAGCTGCGTGAAGCGGCTAATCGCGGTGAAATTCCCGGCCTGTCCAAGGCGAGCTGGTGAGGCGCGCACAATGAGCATGACTGATCCGATCGCCGATCTCCTGACCCGAATTCGCAATGCACAGTCCGCGGGCAAGCCCACGGTCGGCGTGGGCGCTTCGAAGCTGAAGATTTCGATCCTCAAGGTATTGAAGGACGAAGGCTACATCGGCGCCTATGGCGTCGAAACGGTCGGCGCAAAATCCACGTTGTCGATCGAGCTGAAGTACCACGACGGCCGACCAGTGATCGACCGCATCGAGCGCATCAGCCGACCGGGCCTCAGGATCTACCGCGGCAAGGACGAGCTGCCCAAGGTGCTCGGCGGTCTCGGGGTCGCCGTCGTCTCCACCCCGAAGGGCATCATGACGGACCGTCAGGCTCGTGCTGCCGGGACCGGCGGCGAAGTGCTGTTCGTAGTCCAATGATGATTGGTCGAAGATAAGGACGGCAACGAAAGTCGTCCGAGCAAAGGTATACATCATGTCTCGAGTTGCTAAAAAACCGGTCGATCTGCCGCAAGGTGTGAGTGCGACCATCGCCACTGACGGGGTCACCGTCAAGGGTGGCAAGGGATCGCTGAGCCTGATCCTCAAGAGCGGCATCACCGTGGTTCAGCACGACAAGCATCTGTCGGTCGAGGCAGCCTCGGCGGCGGAAGGCTTGAACGCGATCGCAGGCTCCACGCGCGCGCACCTGGCCAATATGGTCACGGGCGTGTCCAAGGGCTATGAAAAGAAGCTCGAGCTCGTCGGCGTTGGCTACCGCGCCGCAGTGGCCGGCAAGACCCTGACGCTGACGCTGGGCTACTCGCATTTGATCAATTACCCCGTACCCGAGGGGATCAGCATCGAAACGCCGACGCAAACGGAGATTCTCGTCAAGGGAATCGATCGCCAGCGCGTCGGCCAAACCGCTGCCGAAATCCGCGGGTTCCGTCCGCCCGAGCCCTACAAGGGCAAGGGTGTGAAGTACAGCGACGAGAAGATTTCGCTCAAGGAAGCGAAGAAGAAGTAACTCTATGAAACTGGACAAACGAGATATCCGCTTGCGTCGCGCCTTGCGCGGACGCGTGAAGATCAAAGAGCTCGCCGCCGTGCGCCTGTCGGTGCACCGGACGCCGCAGCACATCTATGCGCAAATCATCGCCGCAGGCGGGGACAAGGTGCTGGTCGCCGCCTCGACCGTGCAGAAAGACGTGCGCGGCGAGCTGAAGACGACCGGCAACATCGAGGCTGCGAAGGCCGTTGGGCGTGCGATCGCCGAACGCGCCAAGGCCAAGGGGATCGCGAAGGTCGCTTTCGACCGATCCGGATTCATGTATCACGGGCGCGTCAAAGCGCTGGCCGAAGCCGCGCGCGAAGCGGGCCTCGAGTTCTAACGGAAGGTCTGAGGGCGCTATGGCAAGAGTAGAAAAACCAATGTCCGGTGACGACCTGCTCGAGAAGCTGGTCGCGGTCAACCGTGTCGCCAAGGTCGTCAAAGGCGGCAAACAGTTCGGTTTCACGGCGCTGACGGTGGTCGGTGACGGCGCCGGTCGCGTCGGCTTCGGTTACGGCAAGGCACGCGAGGTGCCGGTGGCGATTTCCAAGGCGATGATGCAGGCCCGCAAGAGCCTGGTGAACGTCTCGCTCAAGAACGATACGCTGTTCTATGCCGTCAAGGGCCGTCATGGCACGACCCGCGTTTACATGCAGCCGGCCGCGGACGGTACCGGCGTGATTGCGGGCGGCGGTATGCGCGCGGTGTTCGAGTGCGCCGGCGTGCGCAACGTGCTCGCCAAGAGCTACGGCTCGCGCAACCCGATCAATGTCGTGCGCGCGACCATGGACGCGCTCGCGAAACTGCGCACGCCGGACGACATCGCGGCGAAGCGCGGCAAGACCGTGGCCGAAATCGTGGGCGACGCACCATGACCGACAAACTTATCCAGGTCACGCTGGTCAGAAGTCTGCACGGGCAGTTGGCCAACATCGCCAATTCCGCGCGCGGCTTGGGATTGCGCCGGATCGGACATACGGTGGTCGTTGCCGACACGCCCTCGAATCGCGGCATGGTCAATACGGCCAGCCACATGCTCAAAGTTGAGCCCGCAACGGGCTCGGAGAAGCTGTAATGCGGTTGAATACCATCAAACCCGCCGCCGGTGCGAAGCGCGGCCACCTGCGCGTCGGCCGCGGGTCATCCGCCGGGCAGGGCAAGACCTGTGGACGCGGCGTCAAGGGGCAGCGCGCACGCAAGGGCGGGTACCACAAGACCGGCTTCGAAGGCGGCCAGATGCCGTTGCAACGCCGCTTGCCCAAGATCGGCTTCATCTCGGCGATCAAGGCCTCGCGGGCGGAACTCACCTTGAGCGATCTGGCGCGCGTTGCCGGCGCCGACGTGACACTCGCCGGCTTGATCGCGGCGAATCTCGTGCCCGAGCATACGAAACGCGTCAAGATCATCCTGTCCGGCTCGGTCGCCAAGGCCTACGCCATCAAGGACAAGGCTGTGACGGCCACCAAGGGCGCGAAGTCCGCCGTCGAAGCGGCCGGCGGCCGCTTCGAGGCCTGAGCCTCGGCGCTCCCCTTAGGAACCCGCACTCGTGTCGACCTCAAGCACCAACGCCGCAGCCGCACTCGGAGACATGCCGCGCTTCGCAGAAATGCGCAAGCGGCTGCTGTTTCTGCTGGGCGCGCTCGTCGTGTATCGCATCGGCACGTTCATTCCCGTGCCGGGTATCGATGCGGCGAAGTTTGCGACCTTCTTTTCGGGTCAACAGGGCACGCTGCTCGGTATTTTCAACATGTTCTCGGGCGGTGCGTTGCAGCGGTTCAGCATTTTCGCGCTGAACGTCATGCCCTACATCACGGCCTCGATCATCATTCAGATGGCCTCGATGGTCTATCCGCCCTGGGCGCAGATCCGCAAGGACGGCGAGTCGGGCCGGCGCAAGTTGATGCAATACACGCGTTACGGAACCGTGTTCCTGGCGGGCTTCCAGGGCTTCGGCGCCGCGCTCGCGATCCAAAACTCGGGCGGCAACCTCGTGCCGAACCCCGGGTTCCAGTTCCTGTTCATTGCGACCGTGTCGATCACCACCGGGACGATGTTCGTGATGTGGCTGGGCGAGCAGATCACCGAGCGCGGCATCGGCAACGGCATCACGATGATCATCGTCGCCGGCATCGTCGCGGGTTTGCCGCGGGCGATCGGCAATACGCTCGAGATGGTGCGCTCGGGCGAGATGAATCCCCTGATCGTCCTGCTGATCGGCGTGGTCGTGGTCCTCGTGACGCTGTTCTGCGTGTTCGTCGAGAAGGCGCAGCGCAAGATCCAGGTGAACTACGCCAAACGCCAGGTCGGTCGCCGCATGATGCAGGGCCAGAGCACGCATCTGCCCTTCAAACTCAACATGGCCGGCGTCATTCCGCCGATTTTCGCGTCGAGTTTGCTGGTTTTCCCGGCGACGATCGCGCAGTTCTTCGGCAACAGCCCGACCCCGAACGTTTTGCAGCGCGGCTTGCAAAAGGTTGCTGCCGTCCTCAATTACGGCCAACCGCTGCATGTGGTCTTGTTCGCCTTGCTGATCATCGGTTTCTCGTTTTTCTACGTGGCGCTCGTCTACGACGCCCGCGATACGGCCGAGAACCTGAAGAAGGCAGGCGCCTTCATTCCGGGCATCCGTCCGGGACAGCAAACCGGCGAGTATCTGGACAAGGTGCTGACCCGGCTCACGCTCTGGGGCGGTTTGTACATCATGGCCGTTTGCTTGCTGCCCGAAATCATTCGTATGGCGAATCCCGCCATTCCGTTTCAGTTCGGCGGGACTTCTTTGTTGATCATCGTGGTCGGCGTCATGGATTTCGTCGCGCAGGCCTATTCGCACATGATGTCGCATCAATACGAGGGCCTGATGAAAAAGGCCAGCCTTAGGGGCATCGGGAGTAAGAAATGAAAGTTCGTCCTTCGGTCAAGAAGATCTGCAAGAACTGTAAGGTGGTGCGGCGTCGCGGCATCGTCTACATCATCTGCGCCTCGGATCCGCGTCACAAGCAGCGGCAGGGCTGAGCGCATGGCCTCGATCTCAGCTGCTCGTGCCTTCCCTAAGGGCTTGATCCTCGGAGAGAATTTCTGTACACTCTTGCGCCTTTTTTCGGTGCGCATCAATACCGTTTTGCGTTTGGCCTTAGGCTCAAGGGAGAAGTAGATGGCGCGTATCGCCGGCATCAATATTCCGATGAACAAGCATGTCGTCATCGGCCTGACCCACATATTCGGCATCGGCAACAGCCGGGCGGCGCTCATTTGCGATGCGGCCGGGGTCAAGTACAGCGTCAAGGTCAAGGATTTGACCGATGCCGAGGTAGCCTCCTTGCGCTCCCAGGTGGCGAAGTTCGCCGTCGAAGGCGATCTGCGCCGCGAGGTGTCGATGAACATCAAGCGTTTGATGGATTTGGGCTGCTATCGCGGCATCCGTCACCGCAAGGGCCTGCCGATGCGCGGTCAACGCACGCGTACCAATGCCCGGACCCGGAAGGGCCCGCGCAAACAAGCCGTGAAGATGAACGCACCGCCCGGAAAATCGTAAGTAAGGTAGCTGAGAAAACATATGGCCGATCAAAAGCAGAATGCGGGTCAGGGCGCGGGTGGCAACAAGCCGGCGCGCAAGAAGGTACGCAAGAACGTCCTCGACGCGATCGCGCATGTGCACGCCTCGTTCAACAACACGATCATCACGATCACCGATCGCCAGGGCAATACGCTGTCCTGGGCGACCTCGGGCGGCTGCGGCTTTCGCGGCTCGCGCAAGTCCACGCCGTTCGCGGCGCAGGTGGCGGCCGAACGCGCCGGCAATGCCGCGCAGGAACACGGCGTCAAGAATGTCGAAGTGCGCGTCATGGGGCCCGGGCCCGGACGTGAATCGGCGGTTCGCGCCTTGAATGGCTGCGGACTCAAGATCACGAACATCGAAGACGTCACGCCGATCCCGCATAACGGCTGTCGCCCGCCCAAGAAGCGCCGCGTTTAAACTCAAGGGTTTTCAATGGCTAAATATACCGGTCCCAAGTGCAAGCTCTCGCGTCGCGAAGGCACTGATCTGTTCCTCAAGAGCGGCGCGAAGCCGCTCGAATCCAAGTGCAAGCTCGAGGTGCCCCCCGGCGGCGTCAAGAGCGAACGCAAACAGCGCTTGTCCGAATACGGCCTGCAGTTGCGCGAGAAGCAGAAGCTGCGGCGCATGTATGGCGTGCTCGAACGTCAGTTTCGCAATTACTACCAGAAGGCGGCGAGCCGTCCCGGGGCGACCGGCGAGACTCTGCTGCAGTATCTCGAATGCCGTCTCGACAACGTCGTCTATCGCATGGGCTTTGCCGCAACGCGCGCCGAAGCCCGGCAGTTGGTGAGCCACAAGGCCGTGTCGGTCAATGACAAGCTGGTCAACATCGCCTCCTACCAGTGCAAGGCGGGCGACGTGATCAACTTGCGCGAAAAAGCCAAGAAGCAGACGCGCGTGCAGGCGGCCCTGACGGTTGCGGCGCAGGTCGGCTTTCCCGACTGGGTCGAAGTGGACGACAAGAAGTTTTCCGGTGTGCTCAAGTCCGTGCCCGACCGGCAGGAAATTCTCCCCGACATCAACGAGAGCTTGGTCGTCGAGTTGTACTCCAAGTAACGCACGGGCGGCGATTTTGCCGCCTGGCGTCCGCGATTATCGCGATTAGTAACGTAGGTAACATCCATGCAAGGATCGATCAACGAGTTTTTGAAGCCCCGGGTCGTGAAGGTGCAGCCGGTTTCGCCGCGCCACGCACGTATTGTGATCGAACCGTTCGAACGCGGTTTCGGGCACACGCTCGGCAATGCGCTGCGACGCGTGCTGCTGTCGTCGCTGCCGGGTGCCGCGATCACGGAAATCGAGATCGAAGGCGTGTTGCATGAATACACGGCGATCGACGGTGTCCAAGAGGATGTGGTCGACATTTTGCTGAACTTGAAGGCAGTGGCGATCCGCATGCACACGCGCGACGTCGCCGAGGTACGCCTGCACAAGAAGGGTCCGGGCCCCGTCACGGCCGGCGACATCTCCGGCGATCATGATATCGAAATCCTGAACCCGGACCTGGTCATTGCCAATTTGACCAAGGCGGGCGAGTTGTCGATGTCTCTGAAGGTCGAGCGCGGCCGCGGCTATCGTCCGGCGGCGCAGCGGCTGGCCTTCGAGGAGCAGTCGCGCGCGATCGGGCGGCTGCAGCTCGATGCTTCGTTCAGCCCCGTGCGCAAGGTCACCTATAACGTCGAGAGCGCGCGCGTCGAACAGCGCACCGACCTCGACAAGCTCATTCTCGACATCGAAACCAACGGTACGATCGATCCCGAGGAAGCGATTCGACGCGCCGGCGGCATCCTCAAAGACCAGCTGTCGGTATTCGTCGATCTGCAGGGACAGGACGAGTCCACCACCAAGGCGACCGAGACGCAGTTCGATCCGATCCTGCTGCGCCCGGTCGACGAACTCGAGCTCACGGTACGCAGCGCCAATTGCCTCAAAGCCGAGAACATTCACTACATCGGCGACTTGGTGCAGCGCACCGAGGTCGAGCTGTTGCGCACGCCGAATCTCGGCAAGAAGTCGCTCACCGAAATCAAGGAAGTGCTCGAGAGCCACGGTCTCACCTTGGGTATGCGCATCGATAATTGGCCGCCCCCGGGCCTGAAGCGCGACGACGAGCGCGACGGCATCTGAAGCGAAGATAAGGCACTAGTACCATGCGTCATAGAAACAGCGGTCGTCAGTTATCGCGCAATTCCTCCCATCGCCATGCCATGTTGCAGAACATGGCGGCGTCCCTGCTGCGTCATGAGTCGATACGCACGACCGTCCCCAAAGCGAAGGAATTGCGCCGCGTCGTCGAGCCGCTGATCACGCTCGCCAAGATCGATTCCATCGCCAAGCGCCGCATTGCGTTTGCACGGCTGCGTGACGATTTGGTGGTCGAGAAGCTGTTCGCCGAGTTGGGGCCGCGCTTCAAAGCGCGCGCCGGCGGCTATACGCGGATTCTGAAGATGGAGCCGCGCCCCGGCGACTCTGCGGACATGGCGCTGATGCAGTTGGTCGACGGCGCGGCCGCCGCGGCCCTGACCGGCAAGGATGCGAAGACCGGCAAGTCGGGCAAGAAGGCCAAACCGACGAGCGATGCGGACGAGACTGCCGCGGCGAAGCCGACGCGACAGAAGGCCAAAGCCGCGGCCTGACGCAGGCGCAGCGCCGCACCCTCAAGCGGCGAGCGCGGTGAGCGCCGCGAAGGCATCCCGGGTCATGTTCTCCGGGACGCCGCTCGTCGTCACGACATCGTCTTCGATACGAATCCCGCCGAACGGCCGCAAGTGTTCGACGAGCGTCCAGTCGATCTGACTGCGCCGCGCGTCGCCATGCGCGGCGGCGAGCAGGGAATCGATGAAATAGAGACCGGGCTCCACGGTCACGACCACGCCCGGCTCCAGCAGCCGCGTCAGACGCAAGTACGGATGTCCTTCGGGGCGTTCGCGTTCCTGACCGCCCGCGGAGCCCATCACCCCGCCGACGTCGTGGACCTGCAGGCCGAGCAAATGCCCGATGCCGTGTGGGAAAAAAGTTTTCGTGAGGCCAAGTTCCACCGCCGCATGCCCGTCGACCTTGATGAGCCCGGCCCGATGCAATACGTCGCCGAGCAGCCGATGCGCGGCCAGATGCACGGTCCGATAGTCGACGCCGGCGATGATCTCGGCACACAGACGCAGCTGCGCCTCTTCGGTCGCCGTGATCAGATCGGCGAACGCGCCGGACGCTGCCGCATAGGTGCGCGTGATGTCCGCGGCATAGCCCCGAAACTGCGCGCCGGCGTCGATCAGAAACGAACGCAAGGGCCGGGGCGTCTCGCGGTCGAGATGCTGATAGTGCAGGACGGCCGCGTGCTCGTTGTACGCGACGATGTTGTTATATGGCATCTCCTCTTCCCGCTGTCTGCAGGCCTCGAGATAGCGCATGTGCGTGAGATATTCGGATGCGCCTTCGCGAAACGCAGCGAGCGCGGCGCGATGTCCGCAGGCGCCGAGCGCACTGGCTGCGCGCATGCAGGCCAGCTCGTAAGCCGTCTTGACGGCGCGGTCATAATGCAGTCGCGTCAATAAATCTTCTGGGTTGATCGTCGCCGGATCGACACCGTCGAACGCCGTCGCGGGTCCGATGTAGGCCACCCGCCCGAGGCTCTGCCATTGGCCGGACGCCTCATCGGATCCGCGATAAGGAATGATCTCGAGCGCCTCGCGCCACGCGCCGTCGGGCGGGACAGCGGCCTGATGCCAGTAGTCATCAGCCTTATAAAACAGCAGCTTAGGCCTCGCACCGGGCGTATACACGAGATAGCAGCGCGGATTGTCGAGAATCGGTGCCCAGTACTTGAAGTGCGGGTTCACCTTGTAGGGATAGTCCTGGTCGTCCAAGAATTGCACCGGAGCCTGCCCCGAGTGAACGACGAGGGCATCGAAGCCCGTCGCCTCCAGTGCACGATCGGTGCGCGCCTTCAAGGTGGCGATATGCTGCGCGTAGAGCGCGTCGAAATGCTGGAGTCCCAAGAATCCTCCGTCGGACAATTCTGACGATTACCGCAAATGTTAACCCTAAACGCTGCGCGCCGTCCTTCCAGCCCCGCCTCAACGCCACCGTTCGCCCATCGATTGCCTGAGGTTAAAGCGCTGTAAGGTCAAGCGAAAGAGATATGAAATTGGCCTAAAACCCTCTAAAATCCGTGGTGAGCTCTTGGGCGTGCCCCAAGAACAAGCTGTGCGTACATCGTTTTATCATTAAATATTTTGGGGTATCGATAGATGAAGACCAAACTTGCTCTAAGCGCTTTTGTCGCTGCATTCGTGCTGAGTGCCTGCGGCAGCAAGACCGAAGCTCCTCCGGCTCCGGCTCCCGACGCGGCTCCCGCGGCAGCCTCCGCTGCGGACTCGGCGGCGTCTGCTGCTGCTAGCGATGCGAGCGCTGCCAGCGCTGCCGCTGATGCTGCCTCGTCGGCGGCGTCTGCCGCGAAGCCGTAATACGCTTCGCTAGTCGATCGTCCTAGCCCGGGCGGGCGCACCCTCGAGGAGCGTTCGCCCGGGCTATGCTTTTTCTGGCGTACACGGAAGTCCAGTGACAATGTCAGTCAGCATTCGTGACTGCAAACGGTCGCGCCGCGATCGAGAGTGGATTCAAGAGGTTTACGGCGAGTACCTGGATGCACTCTCCGATCTCAATACGGGGATCTTTCGCGGTCTGGGCCCCGGCGGTCCGCAACAAGAAGAGATCTTCGCGAATTGGTTCGCCAACGATCATGCCCACCCGCTGCTGATCGTCAAAGGCCCGGATGCGGTTGGTTTTGCGCTGGTCACCCGGCCGCGCTTTCCGGCAGCCGGCGAGCCAGCCGTCGATTATTGCATGTCGGAGTTTTTCGTCCGCAAGCCCTATCGCCGGGCCGGCGTCGGCAGACATGCAGCCACGCTCATTTTCGATCGTTTTTCGGGCGACTGGGAAGTGGTCGAATATCAGCGCAATCCAGGTTCGGTAGCGTTCTGGCGCAAGGTCGTCGCGAGCTACGCCCGCGGCCAGTTCAGCGAGCGCTCGCGTCATGGGGAGGTCAGGCAGCGGTTCCGCAGCCGGCCACCGACTTATCCCAAACCTGCTCCGTGACCGGGCGCCAGGCTGAGCCCCGTCGCGGGCCGGATTAAGGTAAAGGGCGAGCCCTTCACAATGCGCGGCGGCGAAGCTCAAGTATTCTCTGCCTTGGTCGATTCCGGAGGTTGGATGCGTCGAGCGACGTGACGCCATGAGGGCCACTTTGAGTAACACCCAAACGCAATCGACTTCGGAAATCGCCTTCGGCTTCGTCCGCTCGCTCGCCGCCGAGTTATCGGCCGGCCGCGTCGACTTGCCGTCCTTTCCGGAGATCGTGATTCGCGTGCGCCGGGTCCTGTCGGACCCGAATACGACCTTGGAGAACGTCGTCCGGGTCGTCGGCTCCGAACCGGCGCTGGCCGGGCGACTCTTGCGCATCGCGAACTCGGCCTCTTTGAACACCAGCGGCAGGCCGATCACGGATTTGCGCACGGCGATCAACCGCATGGGCTATAACATGGTGCGCAGCGCCTCGATGTCGTTCGCGATGGCCCAGATCCGCGCCAACGCGAAGCTCGCGGGCGTGAAGGACTACCTGGACAACTTGTGGCAGCACAGCACCTTGGTGGCCGCGTTTGCGTTCGTAATCGCCCGCAGCTGCACCAAGATCAACGCCGACGAGGCGATGCTCACGGGCATGATGCACGGAATCGGCAAGCTCTATGTGTTGACCCGCTCGGCCGACCACCCGGAACTGTTCAGCGATCCGGATGCGCTCAACCAGATCGTCGATCAATGGCACGCCGAAATCGGCAAGGCGATACTCGAG
>Ga0116228_10003234_pt1 | contig 14283 bp, 8 predicted proteins | sample S1TSphfallax_2_FD_89694 | JGI IMG/M metagenome (GOLD analysis project Ga0116228, IMG submission 89694) | Host-associated microbial communities from peat moss isolated from Minnesota, USA - S1T2_Fc - Sphagnum fallax MG | ecosystem: Host-associated > Plants > Peat moss > Unclassified | place: USA... | reverse complement strand
GTGATGGCCTAACCAGGGAACAAGATAATTTCCATGAAGTTTCAGTAAAACTGGTAAGCCAGCTAGGCCGTGAGCTAGTGGGAACAGGATGCTTCTAAAAAGAAAAACTTTTAGGGCAATTACTTTGCTCTCGTTAGTAAAATGATGAAATTTCATTAAAAAAGCTGACATGTGGACTTAGGGCATAGCATAATAAATGGCGAGGAGTTTGTATGAGCAAAATGGACAAATTTTTTTATTTTTTTCATCTTGAAAATAAACTAAGCAAATGCCATGTAAATCTCTACTTTCTATTTTATTTAGTTTGCTCCCCTAAGAAAAGCCGTATGAGGCCAGAGGCTCATGTATGGTACGGAAGACAAGCCTCTGTAGTAATGTTGTCACTTAAATTAACTATCACAAAAAAAATAGTTTAATCAATTATTGTCTTTGGGTTCCGAACTACACCTGCTGGGCCCTCTTCTTATTTTGAAGAGAGAGCTAGGCCCTATTGCTGGTGCCCTCCCATTTTTAATTTCTGCTCTCCCACCTCAACTTTGAAATTACCATAGGGGGGGTGTAACAAAGTCACTTAGGGCTGTGTGCACATGAGGTTGTGGGGGAAGGGGGGGAAGGGGGGGGAGGGAAAGTAAAATGTCAAAAGATGAATGTGAATCCTTTTACAATAGGATGAATCATCTCACCTAGTTTTTAGGGGGCAAAATACCTTGAAGCTACTATACTCTATAATGATTCTCAACACAATATCCCTGCCTTGTAAGGCGAGGCCAATGAAGGGGCCCTTACCACATTGATGTACCTGGAGAATGGGGCATGTGTTTATCTTCTGTAATTTGCCTCCACAAAGGGGAAGATATATCTCATTTCAAGGAGGGATTCTTACTCTTTATACAGTTTGCACTAATTAACAGGCAAGTTCATAAAGTCATACTTGCAGAGGTGGCATTCTGTTTTCTTTAAATGCTTGTGGTCATTTCTTTTCCTTTGATACCCTGTGGGCACCTGATTGATACTTGCTGAGTATCACCAGGAAGTTTTTATTAAAAAAAGAGTGGTGGGCTTTACACCGTGCACATGCCCTCAGGCCGGGGGTTTCCTGAAATAAATCCAACAAATGAGTCCAAAGGAGGACAAGGAGCAAACATCACAGACCCATTGAAGGCATGTTGCATGCTTGTTTGCATGGACCTATGCCAGAAAACTATAGCAAAATACCATAGGATCATGGACCTATGTTCAAGGTCAAGGCTCACTCCCAGTTCTCAATGTGCCTGATCTAAAGAGTCCAGTGAGTTCTCACAAAAGGTGATAACCTCTGGTTTTCACTATGAGAATCTGCCTGAAACCCTTATGCAAGTATCATGGGATTCTAATAACTGCCCAACATTGGTTACTAGTTATTACATAGCTAACCACCGTTATGAGACAGGAACACAATGAAAAAGTGTAACCTGTCCATATACCATTCATCCTTCATGGTGCAATATTGATGGGTGGTGGTGCACTTTGACAGCTCTGTCATTGTCCACATCAAACACAACCTATTGGACATAGTTAGAATCTGGAGTTCGAAAGAATTCCAAGTGCCAATGAAGCTTTTGATGCAGCTCCTGTAAAAGATACAATATCAACAACTCCCCAGTCATATTTGGTTGCTTTTAACAACCAAGGGTCAATGGACACCAAAGTCGAACTAATATACACATTACTAGTTTGGTCATTCAGTTTTTGTGAAATTGTTTTGAGTCTATAATGTCCATTTGAATTCAAAATAAACTGGGAAGAGTGTCAACATGTTACTTTGGGCCTATTGCTTTTTGTATAGGGTAAGGTTCCCCATCCAGTGCATTGTAGTTCTTAGCTCCCAACGACAAGGGTATCCAATGATCTTGGCCACAAGATTTGTGGTCTGGTCATGATTCCATTGGGCACTGAAATAATGTAGGCATAACCTTCCATCAGTTTTACATTGTTCATCAGCAACTAGCAACTTTGCCACCTACAGGAAGTGGACCACGGGTTGCCAGAATAACTATCAAGGACAGATGGCCAATGAGTGAGAAATCAGTTTGGATGTGTATTCATCAAGTTCATTCAGTGAACCCTAGGTGGTTGACTTGGAGACATTTATTTTACAATGGAGACGTTGGTTGGCCACTGATTTTGTTTTCCTCTACAAGTACAATGAATATGGCTTGCAATCACATAAACTTTTGTAATACTTATTCTGAAAAAGGTAGGGAGAAGAACATTTATCCCCTAAAAGCCTAAGCCTCTATGCAATTAAAAGTGAATGTGTTTTTGACATTTATATTCTTTATTTTTTCAAAGGTAAATTGAATGGTAAATTTGACAAAATAACTGTGCAGATGTAAAGTCAGATAAGGCATGAGGATGCTTAAAAAATTTCATTCCCATCAAATTGGATAACTACCTAGTACCTGGCTCTTACATCTATAGACCTCAGTTCAAGCCAAAATTGTATCTGATATCCTACACAGATGTAAAGTCTCTCCCATTTGGACAGAGCCAACAAATAGTATGAAAAATATTTGGTAGAGATGGAAATACTTAGGAGGGATGGCAAAAAGAAGTTATGAATTTCTTTTTAATAATGCAATGATAATAATATTCGTTAAAATTTTGATAAAAGGAATTGAGTCCACTTCAAGATCCCAGCCTTGCTATGTGAAATTTCAAAAGTGATGAGCTTTAGACAACCCTATTTGAAGATTAATGTTCTCTCGCCACAACAAACAAGGTGTGATGATCTTTTCACAAGCAAGTCCTATCCTGAATTCAAACGTCACCAAAATCACAATTTCCGTAAATTAAGTATGAATTAAATTCATAATAATGAAAACCTGCCAAACTTTATAGAAAGAAAGCACCCCAGAAAGGGAGTGAAAAGGAAACAAGGGGCCTGGATTGAAGTTGAGGCAAGCAAACAACCCAACAAAGGCAGGCCACAAGGAGGAAAGGGAACCTCTAAGAACCAAACCCTAAGAATTGAACCTTCCACCAATCACATGAAACAAATCAACTAAAGAAAGGGGAGATAAATCCAATAAAACTCCTAGCTTAGAAGAACCTTCCCTTACAATAACAATCTGTCTCAAGATGGAGGGAGCCTGTGCTCTTTGTAATGCCACTGACATTCTCTGTCTATAAAAGGAAAGTAACATTGATGAAGGAGGATTTCTAATGCTTTTTGTTATTTATGTCATGTTAGCACATTGATAAAGGAGGATTTCTAATGCTTTTTGTTATTTATGTCATGTTAGCACATTGATAAAAGAAGTTGTCGACTTAATGGTGAGAACACCCAAAAACCTCTATGGCAAGGAAGAAAAACATATCCATTGTGTAATGATCATAATAGAGTCCTTCCTTCAGTTGAGCTGTCAATGTTGTAAGCACCCCAAAAAGAAAGTTACTCATAATATTAGGTCTATTTGAATGAGTTAACAATGATGACATCGACAATGTGCAAATGTTGTCAATTGCTAAAACAATGTTGACTTGTCAACAATTTTTTTTTAAAAATGATGAAAACAAGTGGATTTACTCTTTCAAAATATGAAACCACACATCTTTCGCAATGAACACAATAACATCTCCACCATCATAATACATTAACACTCACCTTGCTACTACCTCCCAGAAACCTTAAATATTAGATGTTTGCATTATGAAAAGAGTCCATGGATGAATACTCGAAAATGAAATGTGTACAGTCAGTTGCTATATCATTTTCAAGTACATGATGAATTTCATAATTTTCAAGTATTCATCCATGGAGTTTTTGGATTATCTGTATGTAAATTGTATTCATACATGGAGAGATGCTTGATATGAATGTTGTACCCGTATACTATTTTTGTACTTCATGATGTGTGGATGAATACTACAAAGTACGAGGCCTTTTGAGAGAAGCTCGTGTGTGCTTCCGCTGGCTTCTGCTTTGTCCCTTGCACGGCGGCGCGGCGTTGCCGTTTCCGATCAGGGACTGTCAGAGAACGGGCCAGTGGGATGCGCGTACGCAGTACGTAGAAGAAACCAGCATCTCCACGTTCCATCATCCTTCGCGCTTACTCTCCATGTCCATGCACTCCAGTTAGTGCATACAAAACGCTGGACGACCTTCTCTCTGCTTTTAATCGACCGTCGGCCACAGGCTCATCAAATTTGTATCTAGATCGGAATTGTTGGGTTTAGACTGTGTAGCTCAGAACAGTATATGTGAGGAACTCAACAAGATTTGCAAAAAGTGGTGCAGAGATGAATATGGGGAAGCTGGAGAGGACCCTGTTGGGTGTGGCGAGGCCGCGGCAGATATCTGTAGTCGAGGTGGTGATACTACTCATGGGGCTGCTGCTGTTGCTGCCTGGCGAAGTGGATGGTCAACTAAGCGTGAATTTCTATCAGAACACGGCTTGTAGTAACTTGGAGGCTGTGATTCAAACGGTGATGGTAGCCAAATTCCAACAAGCGTCCACTTCTCCCGCCGCTATTCTTCGCTTGTTCTTCCACGACTGCATGGTCAATGTAAGCGCCGCTGCCTGTATCCTATGCAGAGCTGCAGCTCCAAGTATATATCTCTCTCATGATGCAATGCAAATAATCCAGCTTCAGAACTTGCATTAATGATGCTTAGCAATCTTAGGCCTGATCGAGGTAGACTTTTTCGCAGGGCTGCGATGCTTCGGTGCTCATTGCATCGACGCCAGGAAACGTGGCTGAGAGGGACGCGCCCATCAACCTCTCGTTGGCCGGGGACGGATTCGACGCTGTTACGCAGGCGAAAACGGCCTTGGAGAAGACCTGTCCCGGAATTGTCTCGTGCGCAGATATTCTCGCCATTGCTACTCGTGATCTTGTCAGAATGGTACAACCTGCATTCCTGCAATACTACTAGTTTTCCCCTGGCATCGATTTCTCTCCCCTCAAAGGCCTTGCATTTTTTGCTCTTTTGTCGCCTTATCAGAAGTCGCGAGATTCTGAACCTCCTGCAGCTGAGGATGCAGTTATTCTGGCTGTTGGGTTGTTGAAAATCATGAGTAGGTAGGAGGTCCAGCGTACCCTGTGCTCAAGGGGCGGAGAGACAGCAGGATATCAAGAGCCATTGATGCAACTGAGCAACTGCCGACTGTCAATCTTACAATCAACCAGCTGAACGCTCTTTTCGGCTCCAAAGGCTTCTCCCAGCATGAAATGGTCACTCTCTCAGGTACACATGCGAACCGTCAGGCTGTTGAATCCTCCTTTCTTGCTTGCGATCACGGAAAAAATGAGCTGCAAAAAAACTGGACACTGCTTCATGTGCAGGGGGCCACACAATTGGGTTTGTCCACTGTGACCAGTTTTTGAACCGCATATATAATTTCAGTTCCACCTCGCAAACGGACCCAACAATGAGTGCAACATTTGCACAACAGCTCCGGTTGTCATGCAGCCCTAATGTGTCAAATTCGGATCCGAATGTGGTGGTTTTCTTGGATCAGACAACATCCAATAGATTCGACAACGCCTACTACAAGAACACAGTGCAGGGAGAAGGTGTATTGACTACAGACCAGGAACTTTTCACTGATTTCCGCACCAGATCTCAAGTAGTGGAGTACACAAAGTCCAATTCCCTCTTTGTTAGTGACTACGTTAATGTCATCACAAAGCTGGGGAGCTTGAAAGTTTTGACAGGGACCCAAGGCGAGATCCGAAGAGCCTTAGACTGCTCTGTTGTGAATTGAGGGATTTTCTTGCTCATAGTGTAACATCCACGTTTGACAGTTCTTGAGTAACAGCAACAAAAAATGAGTCTGGAATAATCACAATTCAAAGCTTCCAGATTAAAAGTGCTCAGAGACTGTAGCCAAGACATATATATATATATATCTATTTAGGGTTTAGGGTTTAGGGTTTTGTCAGTTGTAAACCCTATCTCTATTTCAGTTGTCAAACATGGCCAGCTTTCCTCATTGTAGTTAAACACCACAAGACTCTAGTGTGGAGTACTCAGAGATGGTTAGTAACATGTGTTGAACATGTGGAGAAGATGAATAATGATGTGGGACTCCTGTTGTCAAAGTCTTGAAACAACCTGTTAACTTCACCCAGTTCATAATCTGGTGATAAATAAGAACATGTCAAGAGAAAGCTGCTCTTTGAGTGCATTTTTGTGCATATCCATGCCCAGATGTTGTGCTTTGAATTGCAAATTAGTTAAACAGTGATTCTCGTACATCCACGGAGGCAAAGATTAATTTCTTACATTCCAATGCACATGGAGTCTATCCATGAACTGAGAATATGTAGATAAACTTTTACTCCAAATCAGGCATGCAATTTGGCTCCAAATGATCTCACTTGCATTCTTGGTTAGATACTGTTGATTTCTGAAATTTGGGCTTTCTGTCTGGAAGAACATTTGCAAGTCAAATCATCACTTGTATTGGCAACTAATATGATGTGTTGTGATAGAGAACAAAGTCCTTGCAGACAGTAGATACAAAACCTAAATTTAAAGTTTCACATGTGACCCTGTAATAGATAACAGATCTCAAGTTTATATCCATATTCAACTGTATAGCATATTAAATCTAGAAATCTCAAGGGTACTCAGGCTATGGAGAATCCTGTTCTGCATTGGGGGCTGCAAAGAAATTTCCTGTTCTAGGGTGATAGCTTGGATGTTTGAGATGGAATTAAGAAAGGATGCACGATCAAGCTCCACAATTCAATTCGCACACCCAAGCTTCAGATCCAACTATCCAGTGTTCAAGAATCCAATGAGAAGTCATGCAGTAATATTCTTGGCTGGGATCCAATATGCCTAACCATGATGCCCTGTGTTAAACACTGTTCTGAAATTCAAAACTTTCAACAATGGCACAACTTTCAAGCCTTCTAGCTTGACTGAGAAACTGCTTTGTACTTCCACAAGCTCACACTTGAACTTCTTTGCCTCAGCATTTACAGAGACTGACTTCTTGTTCCAGGTTTTGTACAAAGTCCAGACGTCACCTTCTCTTGGGTAGAGCTTGACAACACTCCTAGCTATCCTTGCCTTGACTCTGTGGAAATGCAGGAAGGCTTTGTACACTGATGAAATTTTTCCTGAACTCACCACTCAAAACAAAAAGGTTTGCAGATCATTTCACTAAGCAAGTTTAAGGGAGTACAGCTCCAAAAGGTTCAAGTCATTCAACACAAACCTGTAAGGGCTTTCTCACAATCTTGCATATGTGGTCATAAAATCGGGGTATCCCATCCTGGTCTTCATAGAGTGCCCAGTATTGATCAATCATGACTTGGCTCTTGGTGGAATGCTCATAAAACTCATGAAAATGAGAGCTCTATTTGTCCAAACTCTCATTGAGAATTACAGCTTTGAGCATCTGGTGAGCCATCCGATGTAGTCTGCAATAATGAATTGCATTCAGAACCTGATTTCCTTTGTCTTTTGGTGCTGGTGCTATTTCCAACTCACACTTTCTTTGTGCAATACTAATGGAGATGAAAGACAAAGTTGTCTTTTCATTTTGCTTGGAGTAAGATTGAGAGTAAGATTGAGAGCTCATTACATTGTTCTAGTGCATTCCAAAATACTATTGCACTCTTCCATTCATTCTTTCTCCTCCAATTTAGTGATACAATCCACTGCTGGAGATGCTCTAAGCATGAAAGTAGCACATTACCTGCTCTTATTATAATACCAAAACTTTCCAAGCCCCAAGTTATTGATCTCACAAAATGGAAACCTAATGTTTGAGAAATAATTACATCATAAATTTGTGTATAAAAGATATGTTTGAAGACATCTATGTAATACATGTTAAAACCTACTTCCATTCCCCCAAAGAATGAGAAAACAAAAATTTGTAAGTTAGATGCTTCACAAAGCCTTTAATATAATTAAAGGCTCCATTTTTTAAATTTATGATTTAGATTTTTTGTTAATCTACTTGCACTTACTTTTATAAAAATGGACATTATAAAAATAGATTTTGAAGTGCTTTCATTTCATAATTGCCTACTTTTTCTTTTTTTTAAATTGAATATTTTTACACAAAATCAAGAATCACAATAACTTCAATCTTTTAACCAAGTCAAATCATGTGTTTAACAATTTTATGATACATTTTGTGGTACTTGCCATTCAACTGAAAAAAAACACATTGACTAATTTACATGATTGGAGCAAAACTAATTACAACCTCACTCCATCAAACTTTTGATTTAATCTTGCAACAATAGGCAGAAGACAACCTCAACTTTGTCAACATAATTACCACCTTCTAATATCAATTTCTATCATTTCGAACTCATTGCAAAAAGAGGCCTAATAAGGCTTAATTTGTGATGAAACTTGCTTTGAAAGGGGTGATTTGTTGATGGGAAAATATCAATGTTTCCCTCTCATTGCAGATTGCTACTCTATAGCCTCCAAATCACTTTGTTTGTAGCTTTGTCATCATCTATGCTCTTTTCAAGATTAAAAAACTTGACCTTCACACAATCAAGTTCATCCTCTAGCTTTAATTTTTCATACATGAATTTTAAAATTTCCAACAATTCATATTTTGGTTGAACTCCTTCCAAAGCAGTTTAGAGGTTTGAACATGGTAGGTGAATTCAAACGTTTTTACTTTGTCTACCTAGATGCAAGTTGTATCAACCTGAAGCACAAGGCATAAGAGCCCTACTCCCAAGGCTTTACCTAGCATAATATCCAAGGTGGGCCCACACAAGAAGCCCATCCCACTTGTACAACGAAATATTACATAATTTCATAATTTCCTATTGTACAAGCAATTTGTAATTTCCCATTGTATAGGCAAGAGGACCTATTGGATAGATGGGTGTTGCTAAGGAACGATTCAAGAACGAAAAAGGTTATTGAACAAGGTTATGAAATTAACCTCTTATATGGCATCTTGTGGATGAAACTCCTTGTTGGATTTGAATCCCAAACATGAATTTATTGTTGAAATGAATATCATGATTTTTAATTTTTAATTACAATGGTTTTTTGCTTACTATGGTTGATTTTTAATTTTTAATTACAATTATAATTTTTTTCTTACAATTGTGAGGCTTTCAGTTTTCTTACAGTTTATAATTTACCATGAATTTTTTAAAATCAAGACTAATCTACCTTTGGATTAGTAAAATCATCCTTAATCAAGTCGACCATTTTAGAATCAACCAGTCCAAGATGATGGCTTGATCAAATTCAACAAATAAAAACTGAAGGTCTACATTTTGACTGATTTTTTTCAATCATATAAACCACCATTTTGGATAATGAATTACAATTGCAATAACATATAAATGAAATCATCTCAAGGCCACATTTTGATTTCAAGAATGGCTTTGTCATGGTCTGCGTCATTTTTGGAAAAACAATCTCATTTAATACGTGTGTCCATAATCTTTCAACCCAAAATTGCATAATGTGCCAAGTTCCAACTACCAATTATATATTTTATCAAATCTTCATTATCACCAATGTGACATGTGTCTTTGGCCCAAGTGTGAATTGGTTACCCAACTAATTTTTCCTTCCAAAATCATTTTTTGTAATTTAATTAAATTTCCAATGACAAAACCTATTCAAAATTCAAGATCTTTTGTAAGTTATGTCTAAAAATGTTCCAAATCACCTTTGCAACAATACTAAGAACACACCTACGTGTGATCACAATCAAATGAGCCAACAATGACAAAGGACTTAAAGATTGCAGTCCTTTTTTTGGTCACTTTCACTTTCCCATAAGAAGGTTTTTTTGTATGAAATCTTTTGCAATATGTTACTAAGAATACATATAATTTCCTCAATACATCATATTTTTTTAACTAACTTTTGATGAATAACTAAGAATTTCTTAAAAGTGTATAGATTCTACCAAATTTTGCATTTTGTTTTGGAAAAATATCCTAATTTCAAATTGTATGAACATACATTAATTATTTAATGATTTTTTTTCTTGTACCATAAAATAAAACTTTTCTTTAGTTGTCATGTTCATTACAACCCATTTACATGTGGTATAAGACTTTTGAAATATTAAAATTTTGTTCAATATATTTAAAATTTTTGAAATTTTCAAAATTTCAAATTGTGAGTGTTTTTTGAGTGTGGGTAATCAATTAACATCATCTCAATTTTTTCTCATCAAAATTCCATTATTAAAAAAGTCTTTAGCTTAGTAATTTCTAAAATTGACTATTTTTTATGCAACTGTTGTTCAAGTTCAAAGGTCTTTTATTGAAACCAAAACCCAAAATTTTTTTTTTCAATCTTTATTTTGAATTCCTCAACACTCATATTAGTCATTTAACACAACTTTGCATGATTACCATGACATTAAAATGGCACCACAAAATCATATCTAACAAAATTACAAATTTGAAAAAAATTTGGTAGTCGTCCAACATGGTTTTTGGCTCGTTTGACAATGACTGCACCCACCCAAATTCCTCTATAATTTTTAGATTTTGATTTTAGAGATTATTTACAAAAAAGATTACTCAATATTCAAGAACTTCTCAACCATAAATCAAAACATCATGAAACCAACTTGGTACACCCTACTCATCAAGGATTTTCCAATGATACCAAGAGCATGTAGGTTAGAAGCATTATAGTTTGGGAAATTTCAACATGGCATGTGAAAGCACATTAAGCCCCCCAAAAATTATAGTCACGAATATAATCTTTTTACAATTAATTTTTTAAAAATATATATGGACATCACATCTTAGATTCTTTTTACTTGTTTTAAGTATATTTGATTAGCTTTAGACTTAATCTTATCAATTATTTTGAAAATTCCAACAAACATTGAAAAATTTGAATGTATGGAATATATTTATGACCAAATGATACCCATTACAGTTTGAAAGTTGAATTTATATTTTAAAAGTCAGGTTCTTAATGGAATTCTTGGGTGAATTTTTTTATGGTGTATGATATTATACATCAATTAAATCAAAACAATCTAAAAATTTAAAACTTTTGGATGAAATTCTATTCAAAAAAAAAAAAATCATTTTTTTAGTAATGAATTCATAATAATATATTCCTTTGAGGAAAAACCCACTACCATATCAAAAAGAAGGAGATTTTATAAATGGGCATTGCATTATTTTTTCAATTTGCTTTTGTTTGGTAATGTTTCATGAATCACAAACATGAGGCTCTATGGCCGTTGAAAAACCATAAGTTATATACTATGTGTACATTGATTTTATTCAATCCTCCTCATCTAACCGTTGGATCAAAATTAATTTTGGCTCAAAATGAACTTTGAGTTCCAAAATGTTGTTGTGTAAATTCTAAAGTTTTTTTACTTGTGTTTAAATTATCCAAAGGATGTCATCAAGATTTTAACTTACTCAGTATTATACATCACCTTTTTTGAACAAAAATGACATACCCTTAGTGTGCTTTCACAAACAAAAATAAATAAAACAAAAAACTTTTGATTTCTTTATAGATAGATTTTTTAATTTCCTTTTTCAATTTTTAAATTTTTTATTAATGTTACATGTTAGTGGAGTTTTCTTGCCATGTCTATGTATGTAGCTTCACAAACATTTGTATTTTTTCTAACCTATTTGAAAGCCATTATGAGATGATAATAAATGTTAAATTTTTCCTTTTGGTAAAATGATTAAATTAGAAAAAGAAATTCATGAAGGTTCTAGAGTTTTGTGACAATGAAGCAAATGAAAAATTATGATTCTTATTGCATGTGTTATAACATCCTAGATTAATCAAGTGGATGCTCGATCACAAATGCCACCTCACCAACCCAACCCACATAAATAGTCAAAATAAACTTTCATTAAGTTTTTTTTTTTTTCAAAAGTTACAATTATTTATTATTCAATGTGTTGCAATCTCATACAAATAGGTGAAATACAATTTGATCATCACAACAATGGGAGACAATCTTCACTAATTAATTTATAATATGCAACTTATTTTTCTTGGGAAAAAGGTAATGAATCAATGGAAGAATTTATGTCCTTTGCAACCAAGAAATCAATGCCTAAATGTCTTAAACGACTAATAATTGATTGTAATAATAGGATATTACTTCAAATCCTACGTGTAAAAAGTTGTAGTCATGCATTAATGGTGCATTTGACTAATAGACAATGATGTGGTAATAAGAAGGCTATTGTCATTTTTTCATTACAAGTTTTCATCCATATGGCATCCATGATTGATGACAAAATGATATGGTTGTCTAAAATATCATATGAAATTGTGACTAGAATAAAATCATTTCAAATATAATTAAAGAATGACTATGCAAATGATGTGGACAAAATGATAAGTTATTACATACATAATGTGATCATAAAATTACTTTACAATGATTAAAAAATGATTATCACTATAAGTTCACACATAAGGAATTACAACATGTAGGAAACCGATTTCAACTAATATTATGCATATAAATAATATAGAAATTTTAATTATATTTTTCTTGAATATACTTGATATATGATCCATTTAGAAATATTTTTTATGAATAAACTAATTATCACACATTGAAATAAATTTTACTGATAAAAAATATATGTAAAATAATTTTTATATTATAATTTTAAAGCCAAATAGAAATGTAAACTACGATAAATATATGATTTATTTTTACATTATTTTTTATCATCAATTTAAGTAAAAATCTATATACCATATGTATATAAATAAATATTACACAATTATATTAATTTATATGTGTAAAATTGAATAAAATTTATATTTCAGAAAATTATTGAATATTTAGTTGTTATTATTATTTTTAAATTAATTAAAATATTTAAATTTAATTTATAAATCAACTTAATATGACTAACATAAAAGCATTTATTATCTATATAGATTTAAATATTATAATTGATTTATGATCAATTTATAAATATTTTATGTCGATAAATTTTATGGATTCATATGTCTAAATTAAAATTTATTAATAAAATTATGATATATTGGAAGAAATTTTGTATGATATAAATTCGTAAATCAAATGAAGGTTTAAGATATGAAAAATATATTTTTTATTTTTGTACTACCCACAAAGGTTTTTCCATTTACAAATCATGTGTTTGAATTATTTTTTCAAAGAATGGTCATGGAAACATTATTCAATAAAAAAATTCAAATACTTTTCTTTTGAAATGAATTCACACACACACACACACACACATATAATTTGTGTACATTATTTAAAGAAATTTATGAATAACTTTTTAATTTTTTCACTTGGACAATTTATCAATAAAATATGAATCATCAAATTTGAAGTTATGTGTAATGTTTAAATGAAGTATGGTCTAAATAAAATAAACTTTAGATTGTTTACATGACAAGTGGGATGGCTTGGTGGTAAAGGAGTTTAATTCCATCCTTGGGGTCCAATGATCAAACTTCAAAAATGACATTGTTGCGATCAACTAATTAGACTACCTAGGTTAAGTGCTTACCTAGGTAGATTAGGTCGTTTACTTAGCCATTTAAACTAGTTTTTACCTAGTTTAGGTGGCGACACATGTCAACAATTGATAGGATGAAATTAAAAATAATGGAAAATATATATAACTTATTATTTACATTATAATAATATCAAATATTATATTTTAATAGTAAAAAAAATTACACAATCACTAAACTTTGACTAATGATTTCACATATGTCCTTTATGACTAATGAATGAAATGTGCCACATCATGTCCTAAATGACCATTGTTCTCAACGACTTTTTTGTAATGACTTTAGGGCTATTAATCATTTTTGTCCTTTATGACTAGAATACTAATCATAAACTCAGTCATGTATTTGAAAGTTTCTTCTAATGAATGAAAATTTCGGAAACACACCCCATGGTAATTATTGCATCAAAAAATAATTTACATAGCAATGATATATTTTTATTATTTTCTCGCAAAAGGTCTTCTCACAAAGGTCCAAACAATTAAAATTTTCCCACAACCCTAAAAAGAATTAATATTTTAAGAATTTTAACATGTCACTCTAGTGTATGATCTTTTATTTAAACTATTGATAATTTTCATTGCTAGTCAACTAGTAGACACTCTCAAATCATGTAATGTAATTGGGACCCTTCATCAATATAAGAGCCTCCCAAATTAAGCATTCTATTTAATTTACATAATAGTCCAACATATTGCATCCATTAAGTTCATTCATAAATATCATCTTAAACAAATAAGTTAAAAATACTATGAAATCAACATCAATGC
>Ga0116228_10003231_pt1 | contig 14287 bp, 6 predicted proteins | sample S1TSphfallax_2_FD_89694 | JGI IMG/M metagenome (GOLD analysis project Ga0116228, IMG submission 89694) | Host-associated microbial communities from peat moss isolated from Minnesota, USA - S1T2_Fc - Sphagnum fallax MG | ecosystem: Host-associated > Plants > Peat moss > Unclassified | place: USA... | reverse complement strand
CAGATACCTGGACAATCACTCTAGAGTCCAGATTTGAAGTTGGCAATGAGATTGGGAGATCCTTTTCTAAGATTTAAGGCTAATTTACCAAAATACAAAACCCCTTCAAAAAGAAAAATATTAGGTTTCAAATTTGGAACCTCATTGTTTGTTATATTCAAGTTAAAGCTGAGATTTGAATCAGACTTGTAGACTTAAATTTTAGATTTTTTTTTTGTTAGGACTTAGTTTCAACTCTTATTTTGAGCTTTAACTTTTACACTAGGACTTCATACTTTTACATTCAAAACCAGGCAATTTTACATTCACTTTTACCTTCAAACTTTTTCTAGGTTGTTTCACATGATATTTTTCCTGAACATAATTTTTTTTTCCATAGTAGATGAGAACAGTTTAAACCAATTGCATGTGTAGAAAAATTTCATCACACACGCTTGACCCCTCTTAAACCTACCCCAAAAAACTAAATGTCCTCTATGTTGAAAAGGCACAAAGATGACCCCCACCCATCCACTTAATAACTGAAACAATTCCACTGTTTTTATATTGGTCCAACAATCTTTAAAATGTACTTCTAAACATTTCCATCATTTCTATTGTAACACATGCATGAGAATATAATAGGTGAAATACATTATTGTGAGGGAAATCACTTTATTGCAGGATGTTTGGAAGGTTAACTAGCTAGAGGAGTGGTGAGACACACTCGATAAAGCAGGGAGAGTAAGTGGAGACAGAGGAGGTGAGTCAATTAAACCTACTTTCAATAATTCACCTACTGTATCACTTTCACCCTCTTTAAATGGCCTTCTTGGTTTAAATCTGCAAATATGTGTCATCTGGTGATTCACATGGATTTCCACCTTGTATATTTGCTCAACTTCATTACGTATTGATTTGCTTTTTAATATATGAAGCCATGTTCTTTTTAATTCACAAACAGTTCGTTGTGCTTCAAACGTATACAGGTATGAAACTTTGTTTTCATCTAATGAATCCCATGTGCCCATAACCTTTGGTTTTACTGAAGAACACAAACCTGTGTTTATGTAGCTTTCTCGTTTGTCTTCATTATCAACATCATCAATGGTTTTAGGATATTTTAGATAGTTAAACTCATAAAATAGGCAATCTTTTTTACCTTGTGAACAACGTCTCCTTGATGTAAATCCACCATTGATTTGTTTGTTCAAAGTTTCGACTGCTTCTTCATTCAATGATGAGTTTATCCCCATAGTTCTTGAAACATTTACCCCACCTCCTCCTTGTATAAAGGGAAGACCACCTTTGATGTTTGCATTCACCCCAAATTGAGTAGTCCCTGAATTTCTTTGCACACTAGCTTTCAAAATCCTTTTTTGTGATTCTACATCAAGCACGTCATCATCTTGAAGTTTTGCAGCATCATCTTCAGAACATTCCAATGATACTTTGAGCTGCCTTTGAAACCAACCAAAACGTTTTGCTTCAACTTCATTTGGCTCTGCATCCTTCATGTCAAAATTCACAGATAATTCTGTTTGCAATGTTTTGATTCCATCAACATCAATCAAGAATCCAAAAGAAATATTTGGTGTGATGTGAGCATCTTTTAAGCCTTTTAGCTCAACAATTTGAACTTCTGTCTTTCCTTTGTAACACCAATAACCCTTTGAACCTGGTTGGACTTTCACAATTTTCTTTTGGGATTTTTGCATAAGATGACTATTGTTCTCATTGCCCACTTCATCACCACCACCACCTCCCCCACCTCCCCCATTGCCACTCCTACCATTGTGACCATTGTTTTCACTACCACCATCTCCTCCACCAAAAGCCCCTTCATCACCATTTGCATTGTTATCACCAAGACCATTAGCCTTTCCATCACCATGTCCATTATTGTGACTACCACCATCAACTCCACCACCATTAGCCCTTCCATTACCAGGTGCATTGTTGTCTCCATTAGCATCAACTTTTCCCCCACCTTGTGCATCGTTGTCACCACCACCATTAGCTCCTCCACCACCATGTGTCACATTATCACCACCAACATCAACCTTTCCATCACCTTGTGCATCATTACTACCATCACCATTAACTCCTCCACCACCATGTATCACATTGTAAGCATCAACATCAACCTTTTCATCACCTTGTGCATTATTGTCACCACCACCATTAACTCCACCATCATGTGTCACATTGTCACCACCAACATCAACCCCTCCGCCACTAGCATTAACCCTTCTTCCACCTTGATGTGCATTGTTGTCACTACCAACATTGACAACCCTTCCACCACCTTGGAAATAATTGTCACAAATATCAATCTGTCCACCACTAGCATTAGCCCCTCCATCACCATGTGTGTTGTTGTCACCACCACCATCAATCCCTCCATTTTGGGATAATGCACCTTGGCCATCATCTTCATGTCCCACAATGCAATCAAGAATGCCTCCAACATGTGTCCCACCACTGGAAAAAATATTCCATAACAGTCCCAATAAGTTGTTTGGATGTTGGGTGTCACCAATAGTGAATTTTTGATTGGAATCACAATCAAATTTACCTTCCCACCCAATATTGTCTATGGCATTTGGTCTTGTGGAATTTGAATTTTGTATTGTCATTGGAATTTCATAATCATCAATAACCTTCCTTGTCATGAAAAATATAGTAACCAACTCAAGTAAAAAAACTTCCCCACATGATGATATTGTACCAAATACATCATCCCAACAAATCTTTTCAATTGGTTGGCCACTAAATGATTCAACATCATTCAGATCACTTGGCATGTACATGAGAATTGGCTCACGAAACGAACTTCCAATAGTAAAAGCTTCTTGCCAAAGTTGACCCCATTCATTTTCTTCAATTGCTTCCACAAGGATTTCATTGTTTTGAGTCCAGTAAACTTGTGCATAATCCAATCCTACCCCCGCAACTCTAGTCATGGCATGTGTGTTTTCAAATAAAAATTGTACTCGTTGTTCATGAACTTGAATTCTAGAAGTAACAATAATCCCTCCAGGGTTGTGTTGACCATGACTTTCAAGCAATTGCTTTGCATGGACATCTTCATGAATGCCACCATTAACTTGTTGGTAAACTTTGTCCAAAGAAGATATCTTCAAATATTTGGTGATGTTATTTAATGTTTGATGAAATGATGTCACCATTGCATCAATGTTTGAACTCAAAAGTCCACTTGTTGATGCCACATTAATTTGATTGTTCAAACCATCAAGCATGATTTCATCATATTTTTGATGGACATGAATTGAAGAACTTCCCGTAGTTGATATTGTACACTCCTGGAAACCCATCTCCAACCCTATTGTTACTTTACATACATACATTATTACAAAGTTGACCAATATTTTTTATAAATTTAAATTTTTTTAGGTGATAACATTTGGCCAATATCACATTAGAAGGGCCATTATTAACCAATGTAAACAATTATCTGTAAACAAATTTCACATGGTAATTATCCTACCATTTGTCCATTCCATATAATGTATTGAATTTTAACAATGTCCATTTCAAGATTTCTCATTAACATTTTTTTCTTTTGGTCATATCATATCATCATATAACAACAATGATGTGGTGTGTTCATTTTGAAAACCTTGAACTGAAATTTATGCCCCCTTTAACAATATTTTATGGTTTGGATGCAATTTCAATTTCAAAAGATAAATTTTTAATTTGGATTTTATTTTGTTCATGTTTACCTTCAGTTTCTCAACACCAATTTGAAAATTCAAAGTGAATGCATCGTTTGGTTCAAAAACGTCAAGTTTGCCAAGGTCCTCCAAAGCTTTTTCATAATCTTCCAACAACCTTTTGACATCTCCATAACTTTTCAAAATGGATGCATTGTTTGGTTCCAAAACATGGGCTTTGTCAAAGTCCTCCAAGGCTCCTTCATAGTCCTCCAACATCCTTTTGGCATTTCCACGACTACTCAAAATGAAAACATTGTTTGGTTCAAAAATATTAGCCTTGTCAAGGTCCTCTAAAGCTCCTTGATAATCCTGCAACATTTTTTTGACATCTCCACGAATCTTCAAAATGAATGCATCGTTTGGTTTCAAAACATTAGCCTTGTCAAGGTCCTCTAAGGCTCCTTGATAATCCTCCAACATCTTTTTAACATCTCCACGAATCTTCAAAATGAATGCATCGTTTGGTTTTAGAACATAGGCTTTATCAAGGTCCTTTAAGGCTGCTTGATAATCCTCCAACATTTTTTTGACATCTCCGCGAATCTTCAAAATGAATGCATCATTTGGTTTCAAAACATGGGCCTTATCAAGGTCCTTTAAGGCTCCTTGATAATCCTCCAACATCTTTTTGACATCTCCGCGAATCTTCAAAATGAATGCATCGTTGGGTTTCAAAACATTAGCCTTGTCAAGGTCCCCCAAGGCTCCTTGATAGTCATGTAACATCATTTTGACATCTCCACGAATCTTCAAAGTGAAAGCATTGTTTGGTTCAAGAGCATTAGCCTTGTCAAGGTCCTCCAAAGCTCCTTGATAATCTTCCAACATTTTTTTGACATCTCCACGAGTCTTCAAAGTGAAAGCATTGTTTGGTTCAAGAACATTAGCATTGTCAAGGTCCATTAAGGCTCCTTGATAATCTTGCAACATTTTTTTGACATCTCCGCGAATCTTCAAAATGAATGCATTGTTTGGTTTTAGAACATGGGCCTTGTGAAAGTCCTCCAAGGCTCCTTGATAATCCTCCAACATCCTTTTGGCATTTCCATGACTACTCAAAATGAATGCATCATTTGGTTTCAGAACATTAGCCTTGTCAAGGTCCTCCAAGGCTCCTTGATAATCCTGCAACATCTTTTTGGCATCTCCACGACTATTCAAAATGAATGCATCGTTTGGTTTTAGAACATTAGCTTTGTCAAGATCCCCCAAGGCTCCTTGATAGTCATGTAACATCATTTTGACATCTCCACGAATCTTCAAAATGAATGCATCGTTTGGTTTCAAAACATCAGCCTTGTCAAGGTCTTTCAAGGCTCCTTGATAATCCTCTAACATCCTTTTAGCATCTCCACGACTATTCAAAATGAATGCATCATTGGGTTTCAAAACATCAGCCTTGTCAAGGTCCCCCAAGGCTCCTTGATAGTCATGTAACATCATTTTGACATCTCCGCGAATCTTCAAAATGAATGCATCATTTGGTTTCAGAACATGGGCTTTGTCAAAGTCCTCCAAGGCTCCTTGATAATCCTCCAACATCCTTTTGGCATCTCCACGACTATTCAAAATGAATGCATCGTTGGGTTTCAAAACATCAGCCTTGTCAAGGTCCCCCAAGGCTCCTTGATAGTCATGTAACATCATTTTGACATCTCCAAGAATTTTCAAAGTGAAAGCATTATTTGGTTCCAAAACATTAGCCTTGTCAAGGTCCTCCAATGCTCCTTGATAATCCTCCAACATTTTTTTGACATCTCCACGAATCTTCAAAGTGAAAGCATTGTTTGGTTCAAGAACATTAGCATCGTCAAGGTCCATCAAAGCTCCTTGATATTCCTGCAACATCTTTTTGACATCTCCGCGAATCTTCAAAATGAATGCATCATTTGGTTTCAGAACATGGGCCTTGTCAAAGTCCTCCAAGGCTCCTTGATAATCCTTCAACATCCTTTTAACATTTCCACGATTATTCAAAATGAATGCATCGTTTGGTTTCAAAACGTGGGCCTTGTCAAGGTCCTTCAAGGCTCCTTGATAATCTTGCAACATCCTTTTGGCATTTCCACGATTATTCAAAATGAATGCATTGTTTGGTTTCAAAACATCAGCTTTGTCGAGGTCCCCCAAGGCTCCTTGATAGTCATGTAACATCATTTTGACATCTCCGCGAATCTTCAAAATGAATGCATCATTTGGTTTTAGAACATGGGCCTTGTCAAGGTCCTTCAAGGCTCCTTGATAATCCTCCAACATCCTTTTGGCATCTCCACGACTATTCAAAATGAATGCATCATTTGGTTTTAGAACATGGGCCCTGTCAAAGTCCTCCAAGGCTCCTTGATAATCCTTTAACATTTTTTTGGCATCTCCATAACTACTCAAAATGAAAACATTGTTTGGTTCAAGAACATAAGCTTTGTCAAGGTCCTTCAAGGCTCCTTGATAGTCATGTAACATCATTTTGACATCTCCACGAGTCTTCAAAGTGAAAGCATCGTTTGGTTCAAGAACATTAGCATTGTCAAGGTCTTTCAAGGCTCCTTGATAGTCTTGCAACATTTTTTTGACATCTCCACGAGTCTTCAAAGTGAAAGCATCATTTGGTTCAAGAACATGAGCATTGTCAAGGTCCATCAAAGCTCCTTGATAATCCTGCAACATTTTTTTGACATCTCCACGAGTCTTCAAAATGAAAGCATCGTTTGGTTCAAGAACATCAGCATTGTCAAGGTCCATCAAGGCTCCTTGATAATCCTCCAACATTTTTTTGACATTTCCACGAGTCTTCAAAGTGAAAGCATCATTTGGTTCAAGAACATAATCTTTGTCAAGGTCCATCAAGGCTCCTTCATAATCATCCAACACCTTTTCAACATTTCCACGAGCTTTCAAAGTGAAAGCATTGTTTGGTTCAAGAACATTAGCCTTGTCAAGGTCCTCCAAGGCTCTTTGATAATCCTTCAACATCCTTTTAGCATCTCCATGAGTACTCAAAATGAAAAGATTGTTTGGTTCAAAAACATTAGCCTTGTCAATGTTTTCCAAGGCTTGTTGATAGTCCTTTGACATATTTTTGATGTCTCCACAGCTCTTCAAAGTGATGGGTTCAAGAACATCGATGTTGTTAAGGTCCTCTGAAGCTCCTTGATAATGCTTCAAAACCACTTTCACATATTTGTAAATCTTCAAACCTTATGTGCAATGTTTGGTTTAATAACATCATTTTTGTCAAGGTCTTCAAAGGCTCTTTCATTTTCCTTGAATATGTTTTTGTTATGTGCATAGATTTTCAAACTTAATGCACTTTTGGTTCATTAAACATTAATCTTGTCAAAGTTTTCCTAAGTTCTTTGATAGTCCTTGAACATTGTTTACACATTTCCATGGGTCTTATTTTAATGAATGCATTGTTTAATTCACTAACCTTGTGAAGGTCCTCTGTGGCTTTTTCATAATCCTTCCAACTATGAACAACATGAAATAATGGAAATACTAAAGTATTATATAATTATTAATAGATTCAACATGAAACACAACATTTGTGATAGGGACCAAAAAAATTGAAAATTTTCCATGAAGGCTACGTCACTTTACTATTGTGCATGAAATACAAAAGAAATATATATTTACCAACAGATTCCACATGAGACACAACATTTGTGATAGAAAAAAAAATAGAATTTTCCACCAAGTCTACATGACCTAACTTTCATGTCGATTTGAAATGTAATCATCACCTACACAATGATTGGCATACATAGTTATTATCATTGATAATTATTCCACTTGCTTTAAAAAAATGTGGTTTGCTAATAAAAATTTCATTACATTATGCAATTTCTTCAATTTAGTAAATGTAAATAAAAGATGTGCATTACAATTAATGAGTTTTTAAAAATTTCTTGACAGAACTAAGATGGCAAACATCCCTAGGAACTTTTGATTCAATTGGTGACATTATTTCAAAGAATTTTTAAAATTGTAGCCAATAGGCATAAATGTGGCAACATCCTCCCCCAAAAAAGTTGTATTTTTTTAAGGCAAAAAAATCCAAAAAAAATTCACAACAAAATAATCCTTATGTCAAAAATTGTGTCACCTTTTAGTGATTCTTTTGCTAAGAAAATTAACTAATCATAATTTTGTACCATGGTCCCATGATTGAAATCTCTCTTCCCATTCCCCTATCATGCATATTGAATGTCTATGTAATTGAATTAGTCATAACATAGATGGGCAAATGATAAATTACAAAGAATAAATTGTTGAATCATTTAGAACATGCACTAATCTAGTTAGTTCTCGTGCTCATATTCAAGTTCAATGTGATTTGATGACAAACTTGATCATTATCAAACAATATTGTTGCACAACTTCATCATGTGTATAATTATATGCATATGCACAAATCTTGTCCAACATTATTGTTATTTTATTCCATTAGTTGAATGGAATGCTTTCTTTGAAAAACATTATTGTTATAATAATCTATTTATGTGAAATTCATGATTTTTTATTTTTGCAAAAACTACTTGGAGTAATTAGAAGATGTGAATTTCAATTTCGATCAAATTAAACTCTCTAATATAACCCTATTTAAAAATTAAAAAATTATGTTAATATTATAATTACTTGTCATTTGAACTTTGAAACAAACTCCAATCATCATAACCTTAATACCCTTGAAAAGAACACAAACTTTATTTTGACATTACAAAACATATTGAGTTCAAGATCACAAATGTTTGTGTGAGGCACATACCTACAAGTTTTGGGAAATTGCAAAAGAGACTGCTTGAATGACCTTCATAATTTTTGTTCTCCTTTTGCACTAGTTGTTAGCCCAATGAAATGCATGTAAGCACTGTGGCAAAGAAGAGCAGCAAGTTAACCTACCTCAATAGAAAATCATGGTAGATGAATCTTTGTGCAAATTTGAGTCATTATACAATCATTATTCTAAGTTGAATATTCATGATACTACTAATGCTTTCAAGGATATGGAACCAAAGTTTTGATGTTTTAGACATACTAGGTTTGACATAAAAGATGTTATGGTATGTGACACTTACTTGCATTTGGCAATTGGATGATGAATAAATCTTGTTGTTGCATTGAGCCACGAAGCCTATAAAATGTATGCGAGGAGATTGAGAGCAATAGCACAAGGGAACCAGCCTTGATAAAAAAATTGTAGCAAACTTCTGCACAACAAGGGAACCAACCTCGATAAAAATTTGTAGCAAACTCCTGGATGCATTTATGCCAGACTAGCGAACAACTTGGAAGGTGGTTGTGATGAGAGGTTGAGAGAAAGGATCTGAGTGGTCCTTCTAGGATGGTGCATACCGCGTGCCAGCAAAGATAATTAAGGATAGTTAAAAGTTTTCCGTGCTACCTGCTCAGAACCTTACTTCGAGATATTATTGCAGCTGGATGCTTTGCTGACTTTTTCTCTTGTCTTCATGTGCTTTCACGCTATTCAAGATTGGAAGTCTTTAATAAAGTTATTCGATTGCCGCGTGAGGCAAGATGCTAAATACCCCCGCCCCCCATCCAGCTCTGTCCAGCGCCCTTTCTGGGCCTGAGTGTGCAGCCCTGCGGAGAACTGTGTGGTTCTGCCGCAGGGTTTGACTTTTTGACTGTAGGAGTTATTTAAATAGAAAAGAAATCGTACTCTCTCGGTGGTATGAATCTATCCCAGTGGTTGCATATTTTAAACTTGAGAGGTTCACATTTCTTATCTGCTAATCTGGAGCAATACAAAAAGTAATTTTAGCAGAGTAAAGAACATTGACAAGTTCTCTTGCTCAATAAACGTACATGTAGAACCGTCCTGCTTGGTTTTATGCAGAACCATGCAGGGCCGAAAAACATGTGCAAGAAGACAAGAGAAACAGAGCTCGATGGGGGTGGGTATCTAATCTAGCGTGTCCTCCCTTGCGTGAGTCCTAGACCTGCTACGTCCTGTGATCACTGAAGTCTTTGGCGTTTAGAAAATGGATGCTAGTGGTCCTTGATCGATGGTGCCCACCATGAGTCAGCCTGTTAGAATTTGCCAGAGTCCTTTCAGAAGTTTCCTCCGATATAAATTATAATCAACTCTTAGCTTGTCCTTTCTCCCCTGCTTACCCGCTGCGCAACTTTGTTTATAATTTCAGTTTCCCATCAAGTCATGGCACATGCGCCTTTGTAGGTGCTAGACCTGAAGCTTTCGCATGTGTAGGTGCTAGACTTGATTTTATTTGTTTTTGTAGATAAGTGAAGTTTTTAGCCTTCAGATGCGATAATTTATAAATGAAATAGATGCACTTGGTCATTGTTTGATGATGCAAGGCCTGCACATTTTAGCAGAGAAAAGTGGGTCTGCTGTTGTGCTTCCAATAAACACAAAAATTCTGGCGAATTCTTTCCATATTTTCAAAAATGACGAATGTCTGCAATAATGCAATAAGTGACAAAATATTCCCTTTTTGTTTTGTTTCTCCAATGGGCAGAAACCCATCCAAAAAAAAATCACTGGACGGGAGATATAGCCTGAAAGGAGACATGCATTTTCAGTTTTAATTGAATTGCACACCCAATCACTACCGGCAACCAATTCTTTTGATATTGATAACCTCCTCATATTGATAAACAGGGGTGATCGATATCTCCGGTTATCAAGCTCTAAGACGTACAAAACGAAATCAAGTGGGGCAGGGAAATTCTGGGCCGCGTTTTTTCACACTCATTCTTTATCTTTCTTTGGGAACGGGTCTACTGAAAGGGCGTCAGGGCCCACTTGTCGATTGTCAATTTGCTTTAACTTAGCATCATCTCAGAAAGTAAATGAAATCCACTTTATTGGAGCCTGCTCACACAGAGACAGGGACTATCGCATTCGATCCAACTTATGGAAGTCTTACCTTATTAGAACTAGTTTCACGTTCGATTGAACCAGCACCTACACGGTAACGTACTACAAACCCAAAAACAATTTGGGTTGGTTTGAGACAATTACCTTAGCCTAGGGTCAGTTTCCACATTGACAAAATTAATAATTATTTTCTTTGAAAGAATTATTTCCTTTTTTTAAAATTTTGAAGTTGTTAATTTTATAATGATCTACTATGATATTGTCATATGAATGAGTATGAAATTATCTAGAGTGTAACCGATCATAATTATGCTGATTTTCAACATGTCAACTTCATATTTTCACAAAAATTCCTTTCATTATTTTATGTTGATTATTATTTAATGATGAAACTGACCTTAGGGTAAGGTATAGATATCCCATCATTTAGACTAAATCAGAGTTTCTAACCCCAAATTTAACATTTCCTCCAGTAATTATTAGCTCTAAAGAGTCTTTACTCAAGAAGGTAAAGGGACCAGTGCATGTGCCAGTTCACCATGGTCATGTATTTTGCAGCAATCTTCTAAACTGTAATTTCCCGTCGACTAGGGGAGGGGTTATAAGGACTTTTAAAGTGTAATTTATCTTTCAAATGTATTTATCTATATTGCCATTTGATTTGTGAAACTCCTTATTGAAATGATTGGTTTTCAACCTTTTGGCAAAGTCATATAAGTCCAAGTATTATTTTTCTCTAAAGATTACAACTCAAAGTTCATGGCAACTTTCCTATTGTGAGACTCATGGCAATTAAATCTTTCTTCATATGTTTTTGGAATTTGGGGTTATGTTTAGTTGCCAAGGCTTTCAATGTTTTCTTGGAGACTTTTTTGGGGTAGACTTGCTTTCAATAACTTCAATTAATTTTTTGGGTTTCTTAATCACTTTTCATGCTCTAGTTCTTGGAGAACTTTTTGCTATTAATTTTTTTTTTTCATGAAGACAATTCTATTGGGATTTGTGAGTGAGGGGACAATGGTTGGGTATTATTTCTCCACTAATAACATGTTTTAAAATGAGATTAATATATCATCACCAGGTGGATGATTATTATGAGATGGTGGAGGAATATTATGAGATGATTGCTAGGAGCAGTGTATGCTTGTTTTAATCGGTTACTACTTAAGGAGGGAGATTTGCAAATGGGCTTGGATTTCTATTGCTGAAATTAGGTCTAGCTATTTGGTCTGTTAGTAGTAAAGATGCTAAGTCTAGGGGCTCTAGCAAACAGTCTCAAATTGAGGAGTTACACATTGAGGTTTGGTGTCACATGAGTATTTTCGTGGATTGGGATGCTATTCTCCATTGGAAATTCCTCCTTGAGTCACACTATTTGATTTTTGATTAGCAAAAGGGGTTGCTTCCCCCTCCTCACATTTCCCATCGCAGAATCGCAATTGTTGTACACAATGTGTGATCTAAGCTTGTAGCTGTTTTGGAAAAGGGTAAAGAATAACAAAATCTAGGAGATATGTTCCTATGAATTGAGAGTAGAGTCTGATTCAGTTATTGAATGTACATAAGAATTCCCAAGACAACAGTTTTTTGGAAGAGTAAAACACAAAGCTCTACGAAGCCAACAAAAAAAAAGAATCTTCACAGCACAAACTAATAGAAGCTCAAAATCTGGAACGCAAGAACTTAGATAGTCAATGCGGTGGGATGTCTCGCATCTGTGATCAGTAGTGATAAGGGTAAAGACGGACTGAATACCCTGGAAGGGATAAATGATGGACAGCTTCCCAGCAGCAATGGACGAGCTAGCATCTTCCCCCCACTTGTGACAAGCTTTGTAATAATTGCATGCACTGAGCACAACGCTCCTGGACCCCAGTATCAATGTCCAAGAACTTGCGAGGATGCTCTCTTCGTTTCTCATTTGTATCCATCAGTAAAGATATTCAAGACGTACTAAATACATACCCCGCAAGGTGTAAGAGTTGGGAGGACAGCAAATGGACCTTCCCAACAACCAGCGACTTAGCGTGTTTCCCTATGGTCGGAAACCATTTGATTCCTGGTAGAGTCCAGAGCACTGTACATACGACTTTTCTCCCTTTATTTATCAATGGAGAAGAATTAGAAATGATTTTATTTAGACATTTTGTAGCTGCTTTCATGTCCAGCACTGGAACAGTCTCCTCCTCCTCATCCAACAGAAATTAGCCTGATTTTGGTACAACGCAGTTTTCTTGCAGGCGCTTTCATTGATTGGGGTGCATCTGTCCCTTAGAGATACATTATGGCAATGATCTGGATGGAAAACTAGAGATGCCAAAATGTGTTTTTTATGTGGCCATAGAAAGATGAACCTGGAGGGAGGGACTGGGTTGAAAACTACATAATCTCATTCAAGTTGGACTTTCTTTCAAATTTCAATGAAAGGAAAACTCAAAAATATTGGCTGGGCCATACCCGAACATCCTCAGTGCACTATTCCAAGTCTAACCCAACTTTAGTTCACCTATCAACAAAAGATAGTTATTTGTATTAATTGGTTTGGGGGGACAACCTCGACAATCTTTTTCTTTTGGGATAGACCTCTCTGATTCGTTATCACCCAAAACAAAAAAAATTTACTGTTCACACTCTGACAGACTCCTAACCTAGAAATTGTTCACATAGCCCACTAATTGGCACTGATCTATGTGAAAAAACTCAAACTTTCCAAAACTTTTTGTCTCTCCACATGTGAAATGTGGGGAGCATGGAGGGTGATTGAGGTGTATTCAACAATATGGACATGAAATGTGTTCTTCTGGATCACCATGAATCAAGGATGTGTAAAACGTGGGGGCAAGATTAGGAGTTGGGAATACTTTTAGAAATGTGTTGGGAAGGTGTGCAACAATACCCCTAATCTGTGTGGCAGCGCTACAAGGAACAATAGGCCTATTCCATAATCCACTTCCACTGCAATCCTATTCAAGTGATCTCATCATGTATGTAACCCATTAAAAGGGTATGTACATTGTATGGTTTCACTATACAAAAATGGTCCATGATTATTACTAAACATTACCATGGTATCCATTTTCTTCTACACTGCCTATAGTAAACTCCATGCTATAATTGCACTTCAATGGAAGCAAAATGTGTTTCTAACTTGACAAGTACAGAACATATGCCCATTTTCATGTGGAGCCTTAATTATTATATTGCCAACTTCTGGTTGTTGCTATGTACACATGCATTAGTCACTTTTGTGATGGCTATATATATAGCCAAAAAGCTGTACAAAAAATTAGAAGTGGTAAAATGCTTTTTGAGGTTTTCAATAGCTATAATTCAACCATAATTAAAGAAAATTTGCCAGATTTATATACATGGTTCCAGTAACTACTAAAAAATATTGAAGAATTTTTTTAAAACTCATTTTCATATTTAGCTTATAGCCAAATTAATTGGCTAAATCTTGCTGTGAATCATTGCCACATAATGTGTTACATCACAAATTTGACAAAAATACAAATTGACATGCATAATGTTTAGGATTTACTATATACATGTATTTGTATGTAAGTTGTAGAGCCAGATCTAAGGTTAATTCTTTCTCAACAAACTCATGTTGACTCAGCTAATTAGAACCAACTTTGTCATCATATTTATTGGCCTTGCCTACCAAGGCAGGGATATTGTGTTTAGATTCATTATAGAGTAT
>Ga0116228_10003230_pt1 | contig 14289 bp, 8 predicted proteins | sample S1TSphfallax_2_FD_89694 | JGI IMG/M metagenome (GOLD analysis project Ga0116228, IMG submission 89694) | Host-associated microbial communities from peat moss isolated from Minnesota, USA - S1T2_Fc - Sphagnum fallax MG | ecosystem: Host-associated > Plants > Peat moss > Unclassified | place: USA... | reverse complement strand
TGTACATATATGGATTTCAAAGTGGTCCAATCTTTGATACTATGATTGTTAAAGACTTAAATTTAGTTAGATAATATATGAGTAGGTTGGGGTAGGTAGATAAGTACATAGGAAGTTAGGTAGGTAGGTATGTGTTGTGACTTCAACATGGGTGTGTGACCAATTTTTGAGAGGGGGACACAATGGCCTTCCCAAGATGAAAGAAGTTGGATGTATCCAAGTGGAAATGGGCTGCAACTAGGGCTAAGGGTTCATGACAAGGAAAATGCACAAAGAAAATGTCTTGGGATTCAAGCACTTTTACAAATGTGAGGAAATGCATAGGAGATGAATCTTAAGCATTCCCAAATTAGGATCACTTTGAAAATTAGAATTTTGGAGTGTTTGAAATATTTGGATCAAAAGTGTAGGTAGTAAAAAAGGTCCAAATTGTGCTCCCAATACAACATTAGAAAGGTCTTTGGAGCAAGAAAGTTCTTTTGAGTGCACTTGTTCCAAAGACCTTTTTAATTATATATATATCGGGGGCCAAATTGGATCATTTTTATTACTTGCACTTTGGGCCCAAACATTCAAGACACTCCAAAACTCTTATTCCCAAAGTGATTCCCATTTGGGAATGCTTGGGACTCACCTCTTTTGCAGTCTCCCACACTTGTGGGAGTGTGTTTGAGTCCCAAGACATTTTCCTAACCCACTTTTGTTATCATGAACTTTTAGCCTTGGTCATGGCCCATTTTCACTTGGAAGTATCTTAATTCTTTCATCTTGGAAGGCCATTGTGTGTCATTCCCAAGAGTTGGTCACTCTCTCAAGTTAGGGCCACAATATTGTCCCCTAGTTAAAAAGAAAGGTCAATACCTTCATTGTCATTATGAGGTTCAATTGTGAACTCCCATATTTCATGCACTTTGGTTGAAGTTCCTTTGACATTTTTCATGCCAAGCTATGTTAACAAAATTCTTGGCTAAGCTTCATGATCATTTCGAGCCTATGTTGCAAACCCAAAACAAGGGTTGCAATTGTCACCTTGGCTTCAAACTTGCATTCAGCCTATGTTCAGTGATTGAATCCCATCAAAGGGGAGGGGCGGGGGGTGGATTTACAAGGTATGCCCTTTAGCATCCTCATAAGGTGGCATGTGTTCGTTTACCAGCTTGCACATGCACTTATGGGCGTCGGGTTACCCACCTATGTTCAATGATGGGTGTGCTTACCCAACTGACTTGTTTTTTGATGATGATTAATCTTTGCCAATGATGTTAATGTAACATCCAAAACTACCACTCTTTTCCTTCTTTGGTATAGTCATCCCAATAATACAAGAAATGGGCTCTGTTCTGCAGAGTTAATCTAACCAGGTCCTTGGTTTTCTGGGCCATACAAGTAGCGAGAAATTCTGCCAAAATTCCTTATATTAGAATAATCCGTAAAGTCATGCTCTGTTTCACCGTCTAGCCCCTCTTTCAGTGGGATCTGCAAAGTAAGGAAATTTTTATTGAATCTGGCTATGAAATGCTGAAACTCAGCATTTAATGAACAAGGTTTGAGAGTAATTATAGTAGTTGTACATGTAGGAGCAGTGAAAATATATGTAGCAGCAGTGCAGGCGGTCAGGAAAAAGGAAACACAGGATGATGAAACTCAGTTTACCTCCAAAATTCGTGGAAAAACTAGTTTGGGTCCCAGTTATTTCATTTTGTGAAATTTTCATTCCCAGATACCCGTTCGATGCCCTCTTATGCGGAAGCTGGACGTTCTCGGCCCCTAATCGCCTGACTTTACAGATAACTCGATTGGGTAAAGCTAAACATTCTACTCACTCAAGCTACCACTAAGTAACTTAATACTTACCAGTGATTCATAACATTCCTCCCACTAGCGCCTTGATTTTGTCTGGCTTTATACTGTACCTTATCCTGTGAAAGATTAAGCTTCTTCCTCCAGGTGAATCCAACCTGAATGGGGGAGTCTGCCAATGAGCTTGACTTGGGGGATGCCAACAGCTTGTCAGGTTGGGTCTGCTGTTGTGCTTCAGAAAGAAAAAATTAAACCCTGTATGTTTGAGACTGATTGTACTTACCCCCCAATACTGAGTTCCATTACTAATCTCACAGAATCAGCATCAAAGTTGATAGCAGAATGAGAAATTGGTAGTGCAGTACTCCAAGCTTCCACCCTATAGCCCACTTGTTGAATCTGTAAAAGTTTCATCAATTTTGGGTGTGAACATCAATTTTGTGCAGGCGAGGCACCCAAGTTTCGTGAATTCTGTGCACACACTCAAGTCGTGCACACCCCAGTCATGACGACTCCTGACCTGTACCCATGTTGCAAGCGAGCAAAAGGACGGAGCATTTATCTTGACAAATTTAATCCTACTGTCAGCAGTTCAGTGGTTAGCATGGTAGCCTAAGTTTGCCAGGTTTCAAACTAAACCCCAAGACTCGATGTTCTCCAACTTTTCTCTGGCAACCAAAATATCTAGCTGAGACTATAAAACATTAGCAGCTGGTAATGAAACGAAGCCCTGTACAACAATATGGGTGGAAAAAGCTAGTTTCATCAGTTGCATCAATTGGTTCCCTGGATTCATTCTATCATGCATTCTTCAGAAGCATCTTCGCCAAAGGTGCAAAACTATTTCATTAACAAATAAATTTTCCTTCATAGTCTTTGATAACTCCAATGGTTTATATAGTTGATCTGACCCTGTACTTGATCCTTCTGAAGGATGCGCTACACCTCATAACACCCCAAAAAAGGTTGAATAGAGAGGTTTACAGTTTGCACGCCCTCAATGGGGCCAAGTTCAATACCGCCAAGTTCATGGGTGGTTTTGGGGGCTGGAGCATATAAATCTGAGTTTGGTCACGAACCACAAACTTTCTGAGTAATCATTGATGGCTGGAATTTTAAGTTTCTTGATGTGTTTGACATATATGTGTGTGTATAATGAAATCATTGTGAGTGAAAAATACTTCAGGAATATATCAAAGGGGCCACCAAACATAAAAAATCTTTGGGTTCACATGCATGCAAAAGGAGCTTTGGGTAGATAAGAGTTGGTGAAGGCAATAGATAAGCCTAGATGCCAAAGATTTTAGGATTGTGTGCAACTCCCATTCTAAGTGGTCCAAATTTCTTTGTGATGACCCATTCACTCACATTTTGTGTACTTGGAACTGGAGAGGTTCAGGATTCAGGAAATCTTTCTAATGAAAATAAAGGAAGAAAAACCTCTTATAAACTTTTGTTTTAGAAAGAGGATTGGAATCAGAATATGGATAAGGGGGGAATGGAAAAGGCTCAAAGGGCAATGCAAAGATCCAGATGGATCCATTAATTGACAAAAAATGTTCCTAATTAGATACATATTGAGAAATGTTCAATCAGATTACAATAACTTATCATGAATAATTTAAGTCCATGATTACAACATGATGAGTTCCAAACCATGTGGCACCAATAGGATAAGCATGGAACTAATCAACATTAACTAACACGCTACGTTTCTCTTTGGATCACTTTGAATTCATGTTCCCTAAAGTGACTCCAATATAGTTAAACGATATTCTTTTGCCAAAAATTTGAAGAAAGGAAAAATAGAAAATTTCACAATTAAAGGTAAATTCAACATATTAAATTCAATGTTTAATTAAAGGTTACACTCAATGTATAACCACATTGTGCTCAAAATTGAACAAATGATTACTACTTTGCTATGTAGACATTATATGTGCACAATTTCAACAATTTAAATCATGTATGACCCACAACTTATTTGATAGGTTCAATATTTAAAGTAAGAATAACTAGTCAAAATGAAAGAATTAGATCTGGTGGTTTCTACGAGTCAATCAAATGGTTGTAATGGTTAAACAAGTAGCCAAGTATTGGATTATACTTTACATCTACAATATTATGTTTATAGTGAAAAATATGTAGATGAATGAACAAATGTCAGTACTTTGATTCCCGATAATAATATCTCACAAGCCCACAACCACCCATCTATTTTTCAAGACTTATAAATTGCTCAAAGACATTATATTGTTTTCCCAAACCCAAAACAATAGATCTTGAATAGGAAAGAGCTATTATTGAAAATAAAACCTTTAAATTCCAATTTTCAATTCCAATAAGTGTGCTTCATAAGAAGAGCTAGTGTGTCCAGAGTCCATTGTAAGCTTATGGTAGACATGGCAACATGGAAATTCACTGTGGTCTCAATTATGGATATCTCACTGAGTCTCTCTACTATGTGTGCCCTTTGCTCAAGTCTACTTCTTTCAAAAGAAAGTTCCATGATGTAGTTCATCTATATAGCTTCCCACCAACTCTTTTGGATCACTTCAAGGGTGCCAGTTCTAGTGATGATGTGTGGTGTATTTGAGGCAATATCACTATTTATCATATGCAAATTTAGTATTAAATGTTTGCCCTTCCCTATAAATATTGAATAATATACATTGAGAGGGCAACTTCAATATCACACATGGGCCAATCACAGGAGCTTTAGATCACTAGTGCACACATTGATCACTTCATAGTAATTTGTTCACAAACTCCAACACGAATTTAGTTTCACTTGATGAAGGCCAAACACAAGATAGGGATTTTCTTAAGCTTAAACATTCGGATAAAACACCTTTTAGGCCAGATAACCATGGTGTAAGGGGAGTTGCAAGGGTGAATCCCATGAAAACCCAAACATGCTAGCTGGTGGCTAAAACAATTGAAAACCCTAAAAATATGCAAATATCCATATTTTAATTCATGTTTCACTACATATAATTTGATGGCAGATATGAGATGTGTTGTGGCACATGCATGCCCTTTGTATTCCCTGTTTGTGTGAACATGTGAAAAATGGTTTTTATGATAATAAAAAAGGAGAGCACAAAGTTTCATTTGAAAAACCAAAATGTAGGGGAAGAGACTCTCAAGAGGAGATAAAAACTCTCTAGGGTTGTCAATTTTTAAGTGAGACTAATTCCCTTCATGTCTTTTCAATTTTGCAACTTGAGTACTTATTTGCATACTTCATTTCTTCCTTCTTGTGTTTTGTTTTCACATGTGTTATTGGCATTATGTTTGAGCTCATCTCTATTTATCATGTATTTTCATATGCTCTTAAAAGGTTTTTTTTTTTTTTTGTGCTCACAATTCAGGTTTTTTCCCTTCAATTTTGTCAGGTAGGTGGAACTCACGATCATCCACAAGAGGAATGAGCCAAATTTGCCTAGAGGTCAAAGAAGACAATCATAGAAACTTCTGGAATCATGCCTAGTTTTGAAGACAATCATAGAAACTTCTGGAATCATGCCTAGTTTTGAAGACAATCATAGAAACTTCTGGAGTCATGCCTAGTTTTGGCGAGCTATGAGAACTCATCAGTAGAGTTATTCGGAAAGTAACCCTGTCTTCACCCTGTCTTTGGGCCTCCTTTCACCCCCTATCCCCTCTTTCAGTTGTATACGCAAAGTATAGACATTTTGTTAATATCAGAGTATGCAATGCTGCAACTCAGTGCGAAATGCTGCAACTCAGCATTTAATGCACATGGTTAGAGAGTAATTATAGTAGTTGTACAAGTGGGAGCAGTGAAAATATATGTAGCAGCGGTGGAGGCGCTCAGGAAAAAGGAAAGACAGGATGAAACTCAGTTTACCACCAAAATTGATGGTCTTTTTAGTTTCACCCCCTCCTTGAATGCTAATGTATTTGTTTTGCTGGTTTTTTTTTAATCTCACCCTGTGTATGTCCAAACTCAGGGTTCTAGCGCTGTGTTTGTCTTACTTTACGGATAACTCTATTGTCTTTTTTTTTTAAAGGTGAAATTTCTAAAAACATTCTTCATAATGTGGCAACTTTTGTGTGAATTTTCCCAAGAATTCCTTTTTACAGTTCACAATGGATTTGTTATCATTGTCATAGTGTAAAATTTTCACCTTAAAAAAAAACATTGCTTGTGATACCCTTTTTGCATGTGATAATTTGATCAACTTGCCATCGACTCACACATGTGTCATTGTTACTTAAAAATCATATATGTGTCAAGGGCTGAAGTAATTGTGTCCATGGAAGAATTAAACTTTTTGTGACTCCATTGCACATCTATAGAACAATTAATTTCTCCCACCACTAAGACATGTTCCTATAACAAAATATCATATTAAAACCTTGGACAAAACTATATTTCAAATTGCAAAGTTGAATGAAACATGTTCAATGTTTTAAAACTTTGTGAATCAACTATGTTTGGTCAACCATCATTTCATAGATCATGATGATGCTCAATTTAGTTGCATTACCATTTGTTTATCAACCATGCAACCTTTAAAGGCACCAAATGATATGAACAATAAATTCTCAATACAACAAACCTCAAAAATTTCAAATAACAAACCACAATTTCAATATAACATTTGGAATACTAAAAATGTTTTACAACTTTCAATCATCATATTTGATCTAGCCATGTGAAGCAAATGGTCCATATCCCTTGTCATGAATTTTCAAGTTCCAAATTTGGATGTACTCCCAAAGCATGAGTTTTTGCAACACTTCGTGCTTTAGATTTTCAAATTATTTAACATATTATGAAAAAACAATTTCATTTTCACTATACAATCCTAATATATAATAGAAGTTTTCAATGACATGAAGACTTATGAATTTCGATAAGATTTCACCCCTCAAAACTCACTATGAAGATATACTAACATGAACCCTTGGCATGAAAAATGATGAAATTTCCCAAAAACAAATTGTGAAGGAAACTAAAAAATCTTTGAAAATATTTTTTTCAAAAGGTATTTGTTTAATTAAATAAATATTCCATATACATGTGTTGAAGTTGCCTTTGAACTATGATCTTATGTAACTTGGGGGTGAAAGCATAATTAGGCGGATAATTTGAATTGTCACAATTGTAGTTTTTGCAAATTGCAAATGAATTTAAAGTGTAAAGTCATATTCAATATTAACATTGTCACATATTTTTAAAATCACCTACCAATAGAATTTAATGGGCATCATTTTTAAAACTGTGGATGTGTTTTTTAAAAAGAATGGACTTTTGAAATGATGACATTACATTTGTTGTGTAGAGAAAATGAAAACTATGAATTCAAGAAATATGTCATAATAGTGTCAAAAAGGAAAAATAAGGCCACTATCGAATGAGTAAATTAAAAGTAAGATGCATTGAAACTTACTTAATACAATTTTTTTTCAATTTTAGAAATTTGAAATGCCATATTTTTGTCATATTTTATCATTTTTATTCCTATTTCGCATTGAAATTTCCAAGCTTTCACTTGGATGTTTTTTACCAATCACATGTTTTAAAATATTTATAAAGTTGGCTACCAATATTTGTGACAAAAAACATAGGGGATAATTATAGGATTTATAGTTTGATAATTATTATAATTGTAAGAGCTTTAACTAATGTATGATGTGAACTTTTCAAAATGTCAAAAGTGAACCACCTATGCTTTCACCCATTAAGATTTTTGAAATACATTATTAAACCCATGTAATATCTTCAAATTTGAAACTAAATCCAAAAGTCAAATAACTGAATGCATTAATTGATAAAGTTTGGAAAACTATACAAGTTGTGAATTTTAGTTATACATTTTCAGAGATGAAATTCATTTGGGTATTAGAATTTTTTTAAATATTTTAATGAAAAGATTATACTTGAAATTATGGCCCAAATTAAATTGTTAAAATTCATGTAACAAGATATCAAAGCAATAAAACATGTCTTTAAATAACTTTAGACTAAAATTAACAATAGACTATTTGGAGGTTGGAAAAATGGAAAAGAAACTTTGATTTGGGGGCCACCAGATGAATGCAAAAAATAGATAAATGAAAAAGGTTTTGTTTTAGTAGATGACCGAACAAATAGATGTTAACAATGTTTCAAGCCCCAAATTCAATAGAAAACTTGACCCCAACCACCAAGTTTAAAATATTCAAGATAAGATACTCTAGTCTAGAATTAATTAAACATATAATATAACCTATGGACAAAAACAATAGCTTTTTTTGTGCCAACACGTATGCATTCGTAATAGTTGATGATGTAATTCTTGCTAGGTATTTAAATGCACTAATTGTTAAGGGTTTGAGAACCTAAAGATTTAAGTTCTTACATCTATTGAAGTTTGTTAAAGAGTTACCCAAACCTTTCATAAATTGTCCTTGAGTGATGGGAATGACCAAAAGGGCTTAAGAACTTTGATTTTTAAAATGTTAAATGCATGTTTTCATCTTTTTTGACAACAAATCTTGCAACTATTCTTGCATTTTTTAGTGTTTTTGTTTTGTGCTACACCACATGGTAGACCCAATGATCAACAAAGATCTTGAAGTTTTCCAAACACTCTTTTATTTCAACCTTTGATCTCTAACATGAAAAGCCTAAAATTTTCAAGTTATGGGTTTTTACGTGTATATGTTTAACCATGTATACACTTGGGGTTACCAATAATTTTTAATGGAAGCATAGGAAATGTACATTGGATGCATAAGTTGGTAATTATCAAAATGCAAAAAAAAAAACTAGTGTTAAAAATGGACTTTCACATTTCCAAAATGAATCACCTAATTGTACTTTCACTTTCGATTACAATAATTTGAATTTGTTTCTTATTAGGTTGAAATGTGGTTTGGAGTTAGGACTAGAGGAAGAAGAAAATGCCCAATGTCCCTTATTGCAAAATTGAATTTTTTTTCCCCCTTTCTTGTGCCTTTTTAAATATAAATCCCAAAATAACAACTAGTAGAAAAAAGCACTAAGAGCTACAAGTCCTTGCACAAATGCATGATATGGGACAAAATTATAATGACAATAGAAAGCAAAAGCCAAAATACACAACATTTATACCTATCAAACATAACCTTTTTATAATTCAAACAAAACACATATATTTATTGCCTCTACACCCTTTTTTTTCACCTTCATGATTGGATCTAAGTGAAAAACCAATAGCAAAACAACAAAGCATGTTCATAAATGGGTCAATTAGTTTTGAGGGGGTGTTTCATCCCAATATTCATTGATGGAAAATCTTTGAAACCCCAATAATGAGTTGGAGGGCAATGGGCTTTAAATCTAAGCAAAATAGAAATGGGAACTTGCAAAGCCACTCTTTGTATATTTTATGAAGCACTTGAGGTTCAAAGTGTATGTTTTAGTATATTATGAAATAATGGAGTATTGAAATTTTATTATATTAAAATAAAAATATATTCTCAACATATTTTGGGTATATTTCCATAATGAATTATAGGAACATTACTTATATTTCAAGAATATATTATAAATTTCTAATGAATTTATTGGATCTTATAATTTTTTGCATGTTGTTTGGAAAAAAATGGAAGTAACCTCCTTAGGAATGTAAACTAAAGGACAATTTGATGTGATGTTCTCAAAACAATGACTTATGATAATGACAAAACTAAAAGAATGTGAATCATGAATCATGAGTTTGTTGAATCAGTATAATTAGGCTTTGAAGGTTCAAATTCTATAAATTGTACCAAAAATGTTATAGCACCATCACCTTTTTGTACTTTGTACTAGTCATGTTTCACTATCAACATGGACACAAATTGGATGATATTGATGTCTATATATATGTGTGTGTGTGTGTTGTGTGCTTGATTAAATTGTCATATTTCAAAACATTTTATTGCTCTATTAATGTGTATGGGAATCAAAATATAAGATATAATTAAAGCTTGTGTTCAAGATTGCTTACATTTTTTCTTGCATGGTACACATTAAAAATTTTGAACCTTTTAATAATGGATGAAATACTAATGCAAGAGCTTACAATTGATGATATTGGTTGAAGTGTTAAATATTTGGGATTCAAAAATGCCTTCATCAAATCACACATAAAGAGTTGCATAACATCCTTTCTTGGCAAAAGTATCCTCATGTGGTACCACTAGTAGGAACAACCTCAAAAAACTCCTTAAGACACAAATTTCGCCAAATAATATTCTTAACTGTTCAAATTATTATTTTTTACAACTATTAATTATTTTTTCATGTTTATCATTACATGCCAAAATATATCAATGTAAGTAGGAAATTAAATAATGAATTAAATTAAATATTGAAATTAAATACATTTGTACATTGTAATGAATTCCATTATGAATTTAGATTATCACATATTAAGGTTATAATGCACAAGATAAAAAATACATTTTTGTTTAAATTGTTTGCAATAACATCACTTGTAACCACATGAGGTGGTGAACGAATGGTGAAAGGCATTGGATTGTGGCTTAGAAGTTGAGGGTTCAATTGATCATGATTTACATGATTAAAAACATCTAAATGATGTGGCAAGGAATACTAATAAAAATAAATACACATACATGATTCATATGTGTGTTGATCCATCAACGATGTATCAACAATCATCCAAAAAAACCCTAAATTAAACCTTGTGTTTTTTTAGTGTCAAGTCACAAGTCAAAGGCCATAAGATGTTGGACACATCCATAGTTTGATAATAAAAACCTAATTGCAAGTCATGGGTTCAACACATTACAATGACCTACCAAAAATTTGAAAAACGTTGCTTTAATTATTTTATATTAGAGGAATAATAATTGTCTATGTCATAGAATCAATTTAATTAATAACATCATTAATTTTTAGGATAATAATTCATCAAATCAATTAACTCAAGGTTTTAGTCAAAATTTTGGCATAAAATATTAGTTTATTCTAATTAAGGCCAAAAGAATAACCAATTGAAAACCATGTTTTGTGGTAGTGGTGGAGATTAAGGTACAATTTTCTCTCTTGTGACATCTTATAGTTGTGACTTACATGACTAAAGTTAACATGATATATATATATATATATATATAAGGTGGAATGATGAGTTGTGGGCCTAATGATGGAGTGTCAAAATATAAATAGGAAAGTGTTTTCATTGTTTATAAAAATTCTAAAGTTTTTCTAGGAGTCAAATCATAGGTCCTATGAGAGTGAAATGACCCATCAACCATATGATGTACATATTAAAGATATGGTTTAATTATTAAATATTTTTGAATTATTTTAAAAGTATAACCATGTCAATTAGTAGTACTTGACATTTTAGTAAACCATGGACATAACACATTGGAACCAAACAATCATGATATGTCACCATGCACATGATGTGTTAGCATATATGTTGATCATCATAAATTACAAGTATTTTTGGACTAAGGAAAAAATTATCCAAAATCATTGTATTCTCACTCAAAAAAGATAATGAAAAATACAAGATTTATAGTATTGTCCTACTAAAGACCATTTGGTATGTCACATGTTGAAGATGGCTTGGTATGGCCTAAACTTATATAAAGATCTATCATCATTTTTGAAATAAAAATCACAATATTTTAACCCAATCAAATTGGATGTTTAACCATTTTATGATACATTTTGTGGTACTTGTCATTCAACTTGGAAATGTACTTGAATTGATCTAATTGATTTAGTGCTTTCACCCCATGACCATACATAAAAAGTTCATGATCCAAAATTTCAAGCACTCCTTGATTGTAATGCATTCGCGTGTTTTATCAACAAAGATTTGGGGTGGCAACATAAGTTGACAAGCTATAAACATGATAAAGTAAGCAAACTGAGTGGACTTGATGTTTTTTGGAAATTAGCCATGAATTAAGCTTTCATCTATTGAATGCAAAAGTATTATATATTCCAATGATCAATAAGAGGACATTCTTTTATTTTGTTGCAATGGAACCACATGTTTAATTTGTATTTAAGTAATTATTTTTGGAGATGCAAGTAGATGAAAGGAGATGTCCTATTTTTGAAAATCAGGTTTTTAAATTATATGAAAATAGGGCTTAACTAGAGCTTTGGTAGTTTCAAGTTGATAAGAATTCCAAATATAGTAATATATAAGTTTTGAATATTACATAGTCATATTCTACTAAAGGTCTATTATAAAATTATGTTTTGTATGTTGGATAACCAACCATTTAAAAATGTACTTGTAATCCACTTTTATTATATTAAACATCCTCAAACTTTGCATTTAATTGAATCAATGAAAGGTTTGATAGTTTCATGGTGAAACTAAAAGAGGTTTTGAACCCTATGTTTTATGTTTATGTCAAAATGAAACTACTTTTTAGATTGGATTTAATTGGGATCATTTTTTTGGCATGCCAAAATTTCACCAAAAAGAAAGATTCAAAATTTTAGAATTAATTCCTTTGGAGGTTTTTGATTCCCAAAATTGAGAAAAATACATTTAATTTTCAAATTTTTGCTAAAAATATAGAAAATTATTTAAATATTTTAACATAATGTTTAGTTAGTACCTAGATTTGGCTAAAAATTCCTAGGCATAATCACTACATTTTCTACATCTTCCTATGGATTATCCCCAGTTTGGTTGCAATCACTATTGGGCCACAAAACAACAACATTGGCTTCAATGTCATTTCATTCACAAGAAACTCTCAATCATCACTGGGAACTAGTGTAGCTTATGCCATTGGCCCAAGTGTGAACACATTGAACACCCAACTTATTTTTCCTTCCAAACCCAATTTTTGCAATTTGTTTGAATTTCTAGCAACAAAAGTCACTCAAAAATCAATATCTTTGACACGTTAGTATTGAAAATTGTGAAATAAACTCTAATAAATTTGACTCACCAAGGGTTTTCCAACAACACCAAGAGTGCTTCCAAATTCCAATGTAGCATTTAGTTTTGATTTGATTTAGTTTTCATTGAGAAAATGGTTCAATAATCTATAACTTCCACACTATAGTTCCAAACAATGTCAAACAAATTTGATGCAACCCTACTCATTGAAAGCTTTGCGAAGATATTGATGACGATCTTGCAAAGGGGTTTAAAATGAGTTCATTTGAAATCCCAAGTTTCTAGCTACTGCTCCAATCCTATTTGTCAAAATATATTTGAGTTATGAATCCATTATGGTGAATTGGATGAGTTCACCATGTTCTTTTGATTTGTAGGCTTCTTAATCAATTGGATCATCCAAAGATGTACACAAAGATGAACATACATAACATCCATAATTTGGTGTGTCCAAAAAGGTACTAAGTGGAACAATCATTTAAAATATGTTTGAACTTTAGATACCTTTTGGCATTTTCAATACTCTTGTTTTTAAAAAATTAGAATGAATGACATAGTAGTAAATATGTGAAAAACTATGTGCTTAATTTGTTACATTAATGCCATCTTATTTTCTTAAAGAATACAAAAGTTCATGAAAATCATGTACAACTATTTTTGAGAAACTAAAAGAAATTGAACTTTGGAAAAATGTGAATTTCACATATTGAGATGCCATAATACCTTTTAACATATCAATTATAATGAATCATTTGCATGGACCTTCATTCAAACCATTAAGAGTTGGGCTACCATGTTTTCATTTGTGAATCATGATGTTTGATGTTTTTTCAAATTATTAATTTTTAACAATGCTATCAATAGCTTGATACAAGATAACATAGGTCCTTCCAAATATTTTGATGTAGAAGAATAAACTTTAGAATGGCAACCCAAATCTAGAAGTGTGTTTCAATCCTTGAAGGCTCCATTCATAGCATTTTCAAATATATTAATTCTTAAAATTTCCAAATCATTTATCTTGGAGACCAATGTTTCTAACTATCATGAAAAGATGTCCTCTCACAACTTGGAAATGTTGCACTTCCCCATCTCAAAATTCTCTTTCTTCCCAAAAATCAACTATTTGAAATTCATGATAAAAATACATATAGAAACTATTGTTGATGGGTTTCAAGAGTAGCATGATTTATATAGAAGACTTTGACATGAAACATTGAAATTGTTAAAAATTCACAATATGATAATATGCAATATTTCATGCTTGTTCAAGTTTTGAAATGTCATCATTGCCCAAGCCCAATGGACCTTGTCACCTTTTCACTTCTGGTTTGTTTTAGCACATATTAGATCTAGGTGACAACAAGGAAAACCATATTACACTTTATCTTGTTTGTATCTCATACCCAGTTAAAGCCTTCATAAAATGACATGATGTCATTTTTCAGCTCATGTACATGATGCATTGTTGAAAATTCTGAATGAAAAGTCTCTTCTTAAACACATTCATGTTCATACAAAATTTTGATGAGAGATTCTTTTGTTATCACCATGAAATGCCATTTGGAAAATCTTACCAAAATTTTGTTCAAGTTCAATTTTT